>Ga0163109_10001727_pt1 | contig 17226 bp, 18 predicted proteins | sample CRUFie1St13metaG_FD_108704 | JGI IMG/M metagenome (GOLD analysis project Ga0163109, IMG submission 108704) | Marine microbial communities from the Costa Rica Dome - CRUD Field 142mm St13 metaG | ecosystem: Environmental > Aquatic > Marine > Oceanic > Photic zone | place: Costa Rica: the Eastern... | reverse complement strand
TGCTAACCGCTGTCACGAAACCGAGGAGCATCAGCGCACCTGCGTGGGTTTCATCGAGTCTGCGTGCCTTGAGGTACTCAGGAGTCTCGTTCAACAGACGGATGGCGAGATACAACAAGTATGTGCCGCCAACCAATGAAATTGCCTGAAAAAAAATAGGATCTCGCGACAACAGCCAGCCAAGACTCCAAAACGTCGCGGCAAAAACTGTTGCCACACCGGTCAGTTCACCCAACATCATCCACAGGGTGCGTTTGTAACCAATCGACAAACCCAGTGTGAACGCAAGTGTCATGCATAACCCGGGTGTGAAGGACACGGAGGCAATGGTTGGTATGAATAGAAGGATGAGATCTGGGGACATGAGTACCTCGCGCGGGGCGGATGATAGCAGGATTTGAATCTGTGTCTGAGCGCATGTAGGTTTTAACCATGGGTTCAGTAAACAGGGCTCGAATAGCGGGAGACTTGAAGATGATGCGGATTCACATTGCGGTATTGCTAGCTATGTTAATGGCCTCGGCGAGCGGTGTTGCTGACCCAGAGTTTTTCGACGAGGGACCAATGGCAGGAAAAGGTTATCCATTTTCTGAGTCAGTGCGCGTCGGCAATATTTTGTTTATCTCCGGTCAGGTTGGCGCCGACGAAAATAATGAGTTAGTCGAGGGCGGCATTGTCGGTGAGACTCATCAAATCATGAGCAACATCGGCGGTGCGCTCGAGCGCCGAGGGCTGGGCTTCTCCGATGTGGTTAAGTGCACCGTATTTCTGGCCGATGTCGCGGAGTGGGGCGAGTTCAATACCATTTACACGAGCTATTTTGAGCCGCCGTATCCAGCTCGATCCGCCTTGGGGGCCAATGGTCTGGCCTTGGGGGCAAGATTGGAGGTGGAATGCATCGCTTCTTATCCGAGCAAGTAGCGAGTCTCTTTAGTCACGTAGACACACAGTGAGGTAACCATTATGAGTGACCCTAAAAATATCGCGCTAGTCAGCATTGAATCCGTACCTGATGGGATGCGTCCGTTAGGGTTGGTGCGAGGCAGCACAGCCCGCTCTAGAAATATTGCTCGTGATATCACAGCGGGGTTGAAGAACCTTGTGGGTGGGGAGGTGACGTCTTACACAAAGCTTATGGCCGACGCTCGAGAGGAAGCGATCTACCGGATGCAAGAAGACGCGGCTCGAATGGGTGCAACGATGGTCGTGGGCGTGAGATTCGCGTCATCGATGGTGTCACAGGGCGTATCGGAAATGGTTGCCTGGGGTACAGCTGTTGGCCCAATGGACGGTCAATAAATGGTCAATAGATCGCCACTAGATGGCCAATAGGCGGATAGTATCGATATGTGGACGCTAATTATTATCGGCTTGTTATGTATCCCCATCATTTACAAACGCCTCGGAGAAAAGAAGACTGAGCGTTTCGAGGATCGGGACAATTAATAGGTTGAGGACGGAACGCCCACGTTCATGAACGCCAGGTAGTGCTTGGCAGCAACCTCTGCCTTAAACGGTGCTACGGCCTCGTCGAGCAATGACGACTTAATCCCGCTGTTAAGCACATCAATACAGGCCGCTGCGAGTGCCTTTGCATCACCAACGGGTACTAAGGGAGCAATTCGTCCACCGTCGAGCATTTCACTGGGCCCTGAGGGGCAGTCGGTCGAAACTACGGGTGTGCCGACAGCCATAGCCTCGGTCAGCACGTTGCCTGATCCCTCGGCGAATGATGACAGGACGAAAAGGCTCGATTTCGCCACCCAAGCCCAAGGCGTATCAACAAACCCAGGGAGCTGCACACGATCTGCCAGACCCGTCTCGGCAATAATTTTCTCCAAGCTCCCTCGCTCTGGCCCTTCTCCTAGAATCAAAAGCCGAGAGGGTACCGTGTCATTCATGAGCCGGAAGGCTTCTAATAGTGTTTGGTGGTCCTTGTTCTTCGTCAGCCTGCCCACGGTTATGAGAACTGGCTCGTCGAAGTTCTCACTCAGCCATGGATGATCAACGGGCGTCTGCGCCTCTTCAATCATGTCGGCCGTGGTCACGGGGTTTTTAATCGCTCTGATGCGACCAGCGGGCATACCCGTCGTCTTAAGCAGATCCTCTCGAACACCCTCCGATACTGCAATGATACCGTCCAATTTGGGGTATTCATTGCGCATTAATCGGCCCCAATGCCAGCGTTGGAAGCGACTACGATGCGCGAGTGATTGCGTTACGTTGATACTAATAACGCCTGTAATGGGGGTGTTGGTTCCCGCTTTTTTACGCGCTTTGAGCGCCGCTAGCATGGCGCGATGTTTTGCGACAAGCAGGGCTTGTGGCGCCTCTCTTCTGAGGTAATCGGCCACCTCACCGACGCAAGTGGCTGCGTGCTGATGTTTGAGAGGGATTTGGTTTACCGCAGGCGACAGGACAGCTAAGTGAGGGCTTTTACGTTTGATCAGCAACAGATCCACCTCGATTCCCAAGGTTGCCATTTCGTTGACCAACAGCGCAAAACATCGCTCAACCCCACCTTGGCCGGAGAACGATACCAGTACGGCGATTTTATTCTTATTTGTCATGAAACTTAAAACGTTTAACCGAGTTCTAGTTCACCAAAGCGCTGTAAGCGCGAAGTCATAACGGCTGCTTGTCGGTGTTTGACTGCCTGCTGGTATACAGGGTCGGTCACCATCTCAAGGAAGGCGCACGCATTAGGATCACGAGCAATGAACACGTGATCCCACGATTCATCACTGGGTCCAATGAGTGTCGATTCGAAATTGCCACGCCAGACAATGGAGCCGCCTACGCGGGAAAAGATGGGTCCACTGTCGGTCCCGTAGTTAGCGTAAGCTTCTGCACCTGTCATAGGTGTGTTCGCTTGCGGATGCCCTGTCTCATAACGTGCTTGATCATAAAATTTGAGCTTGTTGAGCATAAGGATAGGCGTTGTCCTATCCAGCGCCTTAAAAGCATCAAAATTAACTCTGGAGGGATCGACGTACTGCTGATCGAACATGGTTTTTGGCTCCGAAAGTATCCACGCGTGGTAACCTTACGCGGTCATGTCGGGCGAGACTAGGTTTCAGCCCGTTTGTTGCAAAATTTATTGTTAGAGGGACGTGCGAATGCGCCAGTTGGTTAAATCAACGCTGGAAGAGCATAGGCAGGTAGTCGAAAAAATGGCCGCGCTTGAAGCCGAGATAGTGTCAGCGGGTGAGTTATGTGGAAACGCCCTAGCGAAAGGCCATCGCATCTATCTGTGCGGTAACGGCGGTTCTGCGGCTGACGCGCAGCATATAGCAGCCGAGTTCATCGGCCGCTTTGTCCACGACCGTCGCGCGCTACCGGCAATAGCGTTAACAACTGACACTTCTGCGTTAACAGCCATTGGTAATGACTACGGCTACGACGAGGTTTTTAGCCGGCAGGTTGAGGGTTTGTGTCGGGAGGGCGATGTATTAATTGCTATCTCCACCTCAGGAAGCTCCGAGAACGTTCTTAAGGCGGTTGACGCAGCGCATCGAGCAGGTACCGCTGTAATTGGACTCTCGGGCAAATCGGGTGGTGAACTGAAAGCCAAGTGTAACGTTTCACTTGTCGTGCCCTCGGACGTTACGGCGCGGATTCAGGAGATGCACATCATGATTGGTCACCTCATTTGTGCGCTCGTCGAAGAATATTTGGGCTTAGGCGCCGACTGATCCATGACGGTCGCCGCTGTTTTTCTCGATCGAGATGGCGTTATCAATGTCGACTCTGGCTACGTAGGCGATTGGGACAACTTTGTATTCTTGCCGGGTGTGATTGAAGCGATGCGCACACTGTGCGAGTCCGGTTATGCCTTGGTCGTTGTGACCAACCAATCAGGCATTGGACGAGGGTTTTACACCGAAGAAGACTTTCACGTCTTAACCGAGCGCATGTGCAAAGAGCTCAGCCAGCACGGAGTCTTGATAGCGGGCGTCTATTTTTGCCCTCATTTGCCGGAGGCTGCGCTGCCTCACTATCGGAAAACCTGTGATTGTAGAAAGCCACAACCGGGGTTGATTCATCGGGCCGCGGAGGAGCTTGACATTGACCTGACACGCAGTGCTATGGTGGGTGATAAGAGTTCTGATATGCAAGCCGCGTTAGCGTCTGGCATCCCGCATCGCTATCAGGTCACCAGGGGCGAGCCTTTCGTAAACTGTACTGCTGTGAGCGATTTACCGGACGCCTGCAGAGCGCTGCTTACAACGGTTTAGAACTCGTACCCTAGTACTTCGATATCGCGCGCAAAGACCTCGGTCACTAGCGCCTGCGTTTCTGGCGTGTAGTAGTCGCGATAAGCGAGACGATCGTCCGCTTTTCGACGATGAGGAAGCTCAATTTTCGGAATACCAATTCGCTTGCAGCATTCGTCGAAGTCCTGCTGAAGCGTCTCATAGTGGCCGATGAAGTCGACGATCAGGTTGCCTTTCAGGTCGACTAGATAGTCGCTCTGCGGCGTTATCGAGGTATCGATGTGGTATTGCCAAGGTCTTGAGGGATCAAACTTTCGGCGCAAAAACTCTTCGAACGTCTCATTGGGCTTCAGCAACTGGGGACGCTCTCGCCGTATGTGGTGATAAGAGCTGACCTGTAGATCCCAGGGGTTCCTAGCAAATGCAAACTTGAACAATGACTCATAGAAGTCATGCGGTAGTATTTCCATGGCTGCGATTGCCTTGGCGTGTCGGGGCAATTTGATGCCAACTTCGTGATTTACGAGCCCGCTAAGCTTGCTGGCGATCCAGATGGGGGCGTAGTAGGGGTCGCGCCATCGATGCTTCTGTAGAGCTGCACGAACACTGGTGCCGCCCGTCTTCGCGATGTGTACGAAAAGGAACTTTTTTTGATGAGATAACAGCATGACGAGATGAAACACTCTCGCCATGACAGGCGCAAGTTAAATTGTTGATTTTTCGCTATTTTACAACGCTCAGCTGGAGTTCACTAGGTGATTTAGTTACTCTGCGGAAACTTTGGGGAGCCCGACATTCGGGATAAAGACCGTAATTAGAGTCACTGAATGCCACAGCAAAACCTTATTCCTGCACCCCTTATGTGGGTGTTCCTGTTTTTCTCACTTGCCGTCAGTGTGGCCACCCGCCAACTGATCTGGTTGATGGTGGTTGTCAGCCTGCTGACTTTGATTACCAACCGCGAGGCGATTATCTCCACAGGGGGCATGAAGAAAGCGGCCATGCTGTTTGCGTGTATTGCGCTGCCAGGCCTTATCAGTCTTCTGTTTTCGGTCAATCTCGACAGGGGAATTTCGGCTGTTTTTCGATTTGCCGCCTACGCGCTAGCAGCCTGGGTCGTATTGAGTGTGAAGATCGAGGAGGGCGACGCGAAGCGAATCATGTCGTTCCTCGGTATTTTACTAGTGGCGTGGGCCGTCGACGGTTTTGTACAGCTATTAACAGGTGTGAGCCTTCTGGGTGACCCATTGGTGGAGCTGGGTGAGGAGGGCGCGATTGTGACGGGCTCTCTGCAGTTAGGTTACGGTGCAACGCTTGCGATTCTGTCCCCATTCTTCCTTGAAGCACTCCGGCGTGCAGGTGGTATGGGCGTTGGTATTCTTTCGCTTCCTGTTTACGCAGCAATCGTAATGAGCGGGCATCAGTCATCGGCGGTATTGGCGCTGATAGGTCTTGCAGGGTGGGCGATGCTTGCCCTGCGCAACAAGGAGGTCGGAGCAAAGCGTCAAGTAACTGGTTTTGTTATTTCGGCGATTATTGGACTGCTGCTCGGGGTTTATCTTTCAGTCGTTACGGGGCAGGTGAGCACGCTTGCAGAGGCGCCCGCACGGTATCAGTCATTCCTTTATCAGTCCCAATTATGGGAGCTGTCCTGGCAGGCATTTATGGACCATTGGCTTACCGGCGTGGGTATGCGTGGTTTTGGTACATATGCGCTGGCAACCGACGCTAGCACCATCCCGGGTCTCGCCGAGACATGGCACTCACACCTAACCATACTCGAAGTGATTTCAGAGACGGGGGTGGTTGGCCTGATTGGTTACGGGTTACTTTTGTGGTGGCTGTGCGGCTATGTTCAGGACGAGCGAATCCACGTCGCTGTGGCTGGTTTGACGGCCTTACTTGCGGTATTTCCGTTGGGAACAGCCGTGGGAATGTATTCTTACATAGGCGGTAATCTCATATTTCTTACCTTTACCTTGCTGATTGCGTTGGACAGGGATTGCCCGCAAATCACCGAGACCTCCACACCGTAATTAGCTTTCAAAACGATGATTGCTCCCGAGCCCAAGCGTGTTTTAATTATTCGATTGAGTGCAATTGGCGACGTGGTCTTCGCATCGCCTTTGGTTGCTGCGTGCAAAAAAAGATATCCCCAAGCCGAGATTGATTGGTTAGCAGAGGGCGTTGTTCGTCCCTTACTGACTGAACTGCCCGACTTAAACAAGGTTATTCTATGGCCACGCCAAGAGTGGCACGACCTCTGGCGTGAAAAGCGTTTTTTCGCTTTGTTTAGCGCTGTGACGGCGTTTAGGCGAAAGCTCTATTCACGTAACTATGATCTAGTGATCGATGCTCAGGGACTCGTTAAGAGCGCTTTCCTCGCTTGGTTGACCGGTAGTCGCCAACGTATAGGTTTTAAGTCGAAGGAACCCAATGGCGTCTTTCTCACGGATCGTTACGAAAAGAGCATTACGCCACGCATCAGTTCTGAGTACCTCGCGTTAGCCGAGACTTTGGGTTGGGATACCTCTAGCTTTCAGATGGTACTGGGGCTATCGGCGTCAGATGATGCGCGAGCAACGGATATTGCGCCTGAGGCGCAGTATGTCGTTGTTGCACCGTTCACGACGAGACCGCAAAAACATTGGACCCACGCGCATTGGCGAGCGCTCATCGGCCGCCTTGTAGCTGCAGGGCATCAGGTGGCCTGTTTGGGCGGACCCGGTGACCGGGAGGAAGCGGTTTCTTTGCTGGACGGACTACCAGTACTTAACTGGGTAGGGAGCTATCCGTTGGGTGTGAGTGCTGGCCTTGTAAAACAGGCTGCCGCTGTCATTGGGGTAGACACGGGGCTTACGCACATGGCTATTGCTTCAGACATTCCGACCGTGGCACTGTTTGGCTCCACCTGTCCGTATCTTGAGACGGGTCGCGATAATGTCAGAGTGATTTATCATGGGCTCGAGTGTGCACCCTGTAAGCGGAGTCCTACATGCTCGGGGCGATTTGACTGTATGGTGGGTATCACGGCCGATGAGGTTATTACTGCCTTTTACGAGCTGGTCTAGAAGCGGTCAGGCGCAAAGTCGGGGCAACCAAGAGGATGATATTGGATGACGAAGCTTCCAAAATTCAGTGATGCCAAAGTACTGGTCATCGGTGATGTTATGCTCGACCGTTTTTGGCGCGGCGCGGCAACGCGCATTAGTCCAGAAGCGCCAGTGCCTGTTGTTAAGGTGGTGGGTGTTGATGACAGGCCAGGCGGGGCTGGGAATGTGGCGATTAACCTTGCGGCGCTGGGTGTAGAAACGACGCTCTCAGGTCTTGTCGGTGACGACGAGCACGCAAAGCAACTTCGCTCAGCTGTTGAGGCAAAGGGCGTCCGATGGTCCGTGATGCCTTGCCCGGGAGACACTATCGTCAAGCTACGCGTGCTTAGCCGAAATCAGCAGCTTATTCGTATGGACTTTGAGGCGCCGCTTGATGATTACGCGGACGAGTCGTTTTTGCAGTATGCGAGTAATCTAATCGCCGAACACGATGTGGTGCTCCTGAGCGATTACGCGAAAGGTACGCTGACCAATATCGAGGCGCTTATCAGTGCATGTCGGGCCCTAAATACGCCAGTTTTGGTTGATCCGAAGGGTGCGGATTTCTCCCGGTATGCCGGTGCAACACTCATCACACCGAACCTATCTGAATTTGAAGCCGCAGTTGGTGCTTGTCATCAGGACGATAGGGTTATTAGTTCTAGAGCGCGTGATCTCTGCGATCACCAAGGCTTTGATGCGGTGTTGGTTACTCGCAGTGAGCGCGGCATGACATTGCAGACGAAGGACGGTGAGCCTCTGCATTTACCAGCATTAGCGCGAGAGGTGTTCGATGTGACGGGAGCGGGTGATACGGTTATTTCGGCCATGGCAGCTGGTCTTGCCAGTCAAGATAGTCTTGAGAACTCGACTCGCTTGGCCAACGTGGCTGCAGGGTTGGTTGTAGGTAAGGTTGGCACTGCAACGGTAACTCGTGAGGAGCTTGAGGGTGCCTTGCTGGAATCCGAGGATGATCTCGATAACGACCTGCCTGCTCTAGGCGTCGTAACAAAGCAAGAAGCGGTAGTGGCTGTGGCGAGACTCAAGGCGAAAGGGCAGCGTATCGTGATGACAAACGGATGCTTTGATTTATTGCACCCGGGGCATGTCACCTATTTGAGCCAGGCTGCAGCACTCGCAGATGTGTTGATAGTGGCTGTTAATGATGATGCGTCGGTGACACGTTTAAAGGGCCCTGACAGGCCCATTAACGGCATCGATTCTCGTCTGTCGGTACTCGCCGGACTAAGGTCAGTTAGTTACGTAGTGCCGTTTTCCGAGGACACGCCGACGCGCTTGATCGAGGCGATTTCACCTGACGTGTTAGTCAAGGGCGGGGATTACACCATTAGTAAGATAGCGGGACACGAGCACGTGCTGCAAAGCGGTGGCGAAGTGATCGTCCTCGAGTTTGTCAAGGGTTTCTCCACCACGGCTACGATTAAACGTATCAGCACTGATAGCTAGTATTGCGAGTTACCGATTAATACAAGCTCGCCTCGTTCCCGCATGATCAGGCAGGTAACGCTCTCGCAACTTGATACAAAGGCTTCATAGGATTTACCTACGACCGAACACTAGAAATAGATTCTCTAAGCGAATTTGCCAACTACCAAAGGCGGTATGACAGGTGGCAATGTCGCGTTAGAGTGGGGGCTCGTGGAGTAGGAAGTACGGAGATGTCAATATGCGACGGTTTGTTGATTTATCAATATTCTTGGAGAACGACGTGATTAGCGATCCACCGCCCATGCGTCCCAAGATCGACTACATCCGGCACGACACCGGCGCGGAACAGATGGCCGATTTTTTTGAAGGGCTTGATAAGAGCGAATTACCCGACAGCGAGGGTTGGGCGATTGAAATGGTACAGCTGTGCACACACAACGGTACCCATTTGGATGCTCCTTACCACTACCATAGCACGATGAACGACAAGCTTGGCAGTGCTGAGCGGGCAATCACCATCGATGAAGTGCCACTTGAATGGTGTTTTCAACCAGGCATAAAGCTGGATTTTCGGGATAAGCCCGACGGCTACGTCCTTACTGCTCAGGACGTAGAGGACGAGTTAGCGCGCATTGGTGCAGCGCTAGAGCCACTGAATATCGTTCTAGTAAACACCTCAGCGGGCAAGCGCTATGGTAGTGAGGATTATGTCAACGCAGGCGCTGGCATGGGTTACGAGGCAACGATGTACCTGCTAGAGCGCGGCATTCGTGTCACGGGTACAGATGCTTGGAGTTGGGATGCACCATTTTCCTACACCGCCGAGCGCTACGCCGCCGATAAAGACGCCAGCATTATCTGGGAAGGACACAAAGCCGGCCGCGATATTGGTTATTGTCATTTAGAGAAGATGCATAACCTCGAAGCTCTACCGGACTTCGGCTTTGCAGTGAGCTGTTTTCCGCACAAAGTTCGCGGCGGCTCCGCCGGTTGGACCCGCGCGGTTGCCATTATCGACGAGGACTAGCTCGCTTTTTTGATGACCTCGTAGGCATCAAGTGCCCCTTGACGCGCTGTTTTATGATCAACAATAGGCATTGGATAGTTAGTACCCAATTCAATGCCTGCGCTGGCGAGTGTTAGTGCGGGTGCTTCCCAGGGCGCGTGGATAAATTTCTTGGGTAGCTCTGCGAGTTCAGGGCACCACCGACGTACGTAATCGCCCTTGGGATCAAACTTCTGTCCCTGCGTAATGGGATTAAAAATCCGGAAGTAGGGCGAGGCATCCGCACCTGAACCAGCCACCCACTGCCAACTGCAGGCATTGGAAGCGATATCAGCGTCCAAAAGGCAATCCCAGAACCATCGCTCACCCTCTACCCAGTGGATCAAGAGATGCTTGGTTAAAAATGAGGCGACAATCATTCGGACTCGGTTGTGCATAAAACCTGTCTGCCACAGCTCACGCATGCCCGCGTCGACAATGGGGTAGCCGGTCTGACCTTTCTGCCACGCATTGAGTTGAGCTTCGCTATTGTCCCAAGGAAAAGCCGCGAACTGTTCTTTGAATGGCGTATTGGGCATTTCATCGAAAAGATCGATGAGTTGATAACAGAACTCGCGCCAACCGATTTCAGCCAAAAATTTATCAATGGCTGAGCTCCAGTGGGGTGCTGATAACTTTCGCTGTTGTGCCGCTGCCCAGACCTGACGGGGCGATATCTCTCCAAATTTAAGATGCGGAGAGAGTCTGGAGGTATAACGTTTTGCAGGAAGATCGCGGCCCTCTGAATATTGAGCTACCGGCGCTTCAAGGAATGCATCTAACGCTTTTTTAGCGCCATCCTCGCCCGGTTTCCACAAAGTCGACCACCCGTCTGCCCAGTCAGACATATGGTCTTGCGCACTGGGTTGAAGTTGCCAGTCGACCAAGGCATCTGTGGGCGCCGCTGTTATCGCCCAACTGACGTCAGGCAGCGAGACCGGCATCGCTACCGTTAATTTGTTAGCCGCGCGCCAGAATGGGGTGAATACCTTAAAGGATGTACCCGAGCCTGTTAGAACTGAGCCGGGCTCATGCAGTAGTGTTCCGGGATAACGCTTCACCTCAACATTTCTCTTGGTAAATTCCGCGTTAATGTGCGCCTCGAGCCCCGCTGACCAGGGTTGATACTGGCGAGAGAAATAGATGGCATCTGCCTGTGTAAGGGCTTGCAGCTCAATTAGCGTCTCTACCGTGTTCCCTCGTCGCAAAAGAAGGTGGCCACCGAGCAATGCGATAGAGGCCGATAGTGAGGTCAAACTCTCATGAAGCCACCACTTACTCGCACCCCCAAACCCCCATTCGCCCGCCACCTGCTCGTCATAAATAAAAACGGGCAAGACGTCTCCGCGCTGTGCTGCAGCGGTGAGTGCAGAGTGGTCATGGATTCTCAGGTCTTGTCTGAACAGTAAGATAGTGGTGCTCACGCGAATTTGCTCTCTTGGGAAGGAATAATTTGATCGACAGCGGCTACCAGGCGGTTCATCGCGGACTGCTCGACCTTGAAGGTTGCTATGTCATCAGCACGGGTTTCACCCTCATTGACGATGACAATGGGTATGCGTAGCTTTTCGGCCATACGACAAAAACGAAAGCCCGAATACACCTTTAAAGAGCTTCCTACCACAAGAAGCCCACCAGCACTGGCTAGCGATGCAGTGCAGGCCTCAACCCGAGACCTCGGCACGGTGCCACCAAAAAAGACAACCTCGGGCATAACGACGCCGCCGCAGACCTTGCATTGTGGAATGGTTGTTTTCTCCACGTAGGTCTCGGGCACATCGGCATCGCCATCAGGCTTCGCAATGTGCTGGTAATCGGTAACAAAGGGGTTGGCTTGCAAGAGCCGATTTTGGAAGCTCTTTCGGGACTCTTGCTCGCCGCAATTCAAGCAAATGACCTGATCGAGTCGGCCATGAAGATCGACGACGCGCCGCGAACCTGCTTTTTGGTGCAATCGGTCAACATTCTGCGTAATTAACAGATCGATCTTGCCAGCGCGCTCCAGTTCAGCGAGCGCGTAATGCGTTGCGTTGGGACGTGCACCATCGACAGCGAGCCAACCGACCATTGAACGCGCCCAATACCGCTTCCGCTTGGCTTCAGAATCGATAAATTCTTTGTGCTGAATGGGTTCAACGCGAAGCCATCGGCCGGTCCGATCGCGGTAGGTGGGAATGCCGGAATTGGCGCTGACGCCCGCACCGGTCAATACCGTCCATCGCTCGATGCGATGCAACCAAGTGGACAAAGATTCAACCGTTTGATGCATTGGGCGTATACGTTAGCTACTGTGATTTGGTTGGCGTTTAAGGTTTAAGGATAAGTCGGCGATGAAGGTATTTGTTACAGGTGGAACGGGCCTAATTGGACGCGCCTTGGTCAAGCGACTCCTTACAGATGGACACGATATAACCGTCCTAACACGGCAGACCCTCGACAGGTCAGAAGCTATCACCTACATCAATTCAATTGACGACTTAAAAACGCCTCATGACATCGTCGTCAACCTCGCAGGAGCGGGTTTAGCGGACCGTCGGTGGTCGCCAGCTTACAAAAAAGAGATACGCGCGAGCCGAATTGATCTAACCCAAGCATTGGTATCGCGCCTACGAATTATTGGTATGCCGGATGTGCTCATCAGTGGCAGCGCCATTGGCTTCTATGGTGAAAGCAAAGAGCGTGAGTTCAGCGAAACCGACGAGGTGGGTAGCGGTTTTTCGGCAGAGCTCTGTCGTGACTGGGAAGCCAGTATTAGCGACATTGGAAGCAAGAGCACGCGCTGCGTCCTGCTTCGTACGGGTGTCGTATTGGATGCGGTCCTAGGTGCTTACCCCCAAATGACCCAATCGTTCCGGTTTGGTTTGGCTTCGTGGATGGGGCAGGGGGAGCACTGGCTTAGCTGGATCCACCTGGCGGATATGGTGGGCGCTATTATGCATTGCATCCAACATAAGGGGTTGTCAGGACCTGTCAACATGACCGCACCGAACCCGGTGACGCATCGATCATTTTCGGATGAGGTTCGCAGTGTCACAACCACGGCGATGGGTATGGGAATGCCTGGCTGGGTCATGCGGCTTATGGTGGGGGAGATGGCGGATGAATTGCTTTTGACGGGTCAGCGAGTCATGCCATACAAACTAATGTCTACGGGTTACGACTTTCGATTTGGCGAGTTAAGAGGCGCTGTTGCCGACCTAGAGGCTCGATAGTGGGATAGGCCGTCACCAATTACCGCTTTGCCGGTAGTCATCGAACGCGTGTTGCACATCAATTTGTCCTTTGAGCTTCTTGAGCGCTGAACGCTCTAGCTGACGCACCCACTCACGACTCACACCCAGCTTATCGGCGATTTCGGCCCGGCTTAGGGGCGGTCCGTTTTGCAGACCCCAACGCGCCAGGACAACTTGTCGCTCATTGGCTTCAAGTCGGCCGATGGCGTTATCAAGAAAGTTGCCGAGCGAGGCTTGTTCAGCGTCATCGCCTGCTTCACCAAAAGTTTCACCTACGAGTCCGTCAACCAAAGTTTCGTCGTCCTCATCAAACTTCGGCGCGTCGAGCGACACAGTAAGATTTCGTAGTTGCAATAATTCTCGTGCTTTGTCGGGATCCATGCCGGCATTGGCAGCAATAGTCTCTGCGTCGGCCTCTTGCCCTGTCCTCGCTTGTTCGGCGTAGCGCTCCTTGTAAAGGCGACCAATTTGCTCTTGGACGTGAGTAGGGAAGCGAATAAGTGTACTGGCATCGCCTACATACCGCCTGACCGCCTGCGTGATCCAATTAAAGCAGTAGGTGCTGAACCTGAACCCTTTCTCGTACTCGAATTTTTCGGCGGCACGAATAAGACCAAGCGTTCCTTCCTGCACAAGGTCGAGGTAACCCACTCCTCGACCTTTGTAGCGTGACGCGATCGAATAGACGAGTCGAAGGTTGTGCATGACCAACCGATCTCGAGCCTCGGTGTAGGTGCGCAATTGTTTCTTGATGGCAGACAGTAGAGCATGGTCCAGAGCAAACGATGGGACCGGCGTCTGCCAATGCCGCTGCCAATGTCCAATGGCGTCTGCGACCGTATCGGCAAACTGACCACCCGATCGTCGCAATATCGCGACCGCAATGCCAATGGTAAGACTGGCTGGTAGCTCTAGCGATTCAACGTGCTTGAGCCGAGCAGTACTCGTCTTCAGCTCTGACAACTTTTTGGCGACATTTCGTGACTGATCGGCATGCGACCCGTCACTGAATAGGGCTGCCAGCTCGCGGCGCAAAACAAAGTGCAGGTCTCGGTTTGGAAAGCGTTGAATCTGTGGTGGATTCTCCAGACACTCGGAGCAAAACTGGGCTAGATACTGACTGAGCTCGTCGTGTTCAGCGATGAGTGCGTATATTTCCCTGACAGCACTCCATTTAGTGCTATCTATCGACTGCTCTTGCTCGGCCGTTAACAGGTCGTAACGACGTGCTTCAGCAAACATCAATTCGATGTCTTTTTCATCTGTGTTGTCGATCATCAGCGCTGCCCCATGTGCGATACGTATCTATACGACTCATTCGAAAGGCTGCCCAGAGAAAACTGGACAATGTCCAGCTGTTACATGAACAAGTCTTGGACAGAAATGCCAAAAACTGATCTGGACTCCGAAATCACTCGTAAACCACGACAATTGATGAACAAAATCCGGGGTAAAATATGAACGCACCAGCAAAGACCGCAAACCTCCTCGAACCAAGACCGCTGTATGGCATTGGAACTGTCGCACGACTAACAGGGCTGAAGCCTGATACGCTTCGAGTTTGGGAGCGTCGGTACGGACTGGGCGCAAGTTATAAATCGGCCTCTGGCCGGCGACTGTTTACACAGTCGGACCTCGAGCACCTGCAGCTCATCACTGCGTTAGTCGAAGACGGTGTGCGTATCGGAGAGATTGCGTCGTCCGATCGTAAAACGCTCGAGTTGCTGGTCAGTAATCGTGGCAGCCGCATGGCCAAAGCCATCCCCGCGGCAAAGTCACGGGTGGTATTTGTCGGTGCGGAGCTTTGTCAGTGGTTGGACGGCCATCAGGGCTGCTTGTCGGGCATCAGCGCGTTTTTGTCACGTATGCCACTCGCGAACGCAGTTGACGCTCTAGACGTGAACGAGAAGGCGGACATGCTGGTCGTTCATTGCCCCTCGGTGTCGATGACCAATATTAATGCCATGGACACGCTGGCCAATCGGTTAGGTGCGAAGCGCACGTTGGTCCTCTATCAACTCTGCAACAGCCGCTGGATTGAAGAGATTGAGCGTCGAGGCATGACAGCACTGGAGTACCCGCCTGAGTCAGCACGCCTTGCGTTTGAACTTGGTCGTGTAGCAATCGATCATGAGGCTAAGCAGGGTGAGATAAACCTAGGCGAGCTCATTCAAGCGAAGCCGAGAATGTACGATGACAACACGCTCAATGCTGCCGCTAAGCTTAAGAGCTTGCTAGATTGTGAGTGTCCAAAGCATATCTCAGATTTGATCAAAACACTCAGCGAGTTCGAAAACTACTCGACTGCCTGCAGTGTTGAGAACTGGCACGAAGCAGCAGTTCACTCCTGCATCTACGCCTACACGGCGCAAGCCCGGTATCTCATGGAGAAAGCGCTTCAGGCCGCTCTGGAAGGAAGAGGCGAGGAGCTTACTAAAATCATGCGAAGCCCTAACTAAGCCAGGGGCTAAGCAATAGATCTCGCGAGAATCGTTACGATAATCGCGGGGCACACAAATCTGACGTACCAAGGCCACCAGCGTAGAAAGAATGTGCTGGCGGTCGCCTCTTCGTTCTTGGTGAGTTCTTTCAATAGGACGTCTCGTCGCCAAATCCATCCCGCATAAACGCAAAGCGCTAAGCCGAGAAGAGGCTGCGAGTAGCGCGTGCTGACCGTAATAACTACTCCGAACAACGTATCGAAGTTCATTACTATGGCAGCACTCATTGTCGTAATAATGGCTGTGGCGATAAAGGCGGCTCGCAAACGTCCCCACTGGAAACGCTCAACCAAGAACGATACGGGCACCTCCAACATAGAGATAGACGAGGTCAGGGCCGCAATACTCAGGAGTCCGAAGAAGGCCAGGGCAAGCACAACCCCAGTTTCATTCATGGAATCGAAGAGGGCGGGGAGTACCACAAAGATCAGGGTATCTTCAGATAATAGACCACCCGCTTCATTGAAGATCATGACGCCACGTTCGGCGGCGACGTACATCGCCGGTAGAATCAGAAACCCCGCTAAAACGGCGATGCCAACATCAACCAAGGCCACTTGAACCCCGAGGCTAGGGAGATGCTCTTCATCTGAGACGTAAGAGCCGTAGATGAGCATGGTGCCGACGCCCAATGAGAGTGAGAAGAACGCCGCTCCCATGGCGTTAAACACCAACTCGGTGGACCATAGCTTAGATAGGTCAGGCACGAGGTAGATAGCGAGACCTTTGCCCGCACCCTCGAGTGTCATCACATACACCGACAGCAAAATAAGCGTCGCAATGAGTGCTGGCATTAGGCGTTTTGACCAACGCTCGATGCCTTTTTCGACACCACCAGCAACCACGGCCATGGTCAGTGTCATAAAGATCAGCATCAACATCAGATTCCGCGACATGCCAAATTCGGAGAGCCATGTTGCTGTCTCAGTCGCGCCAAGCGCATCTAGCGGGTAGGCGGCGCCAAATCCGATCATCCAGCCTGAAACGATGGCATAAAAGCTGAGAATTAAACTCGCAGTGAAGATGCCTGTAATACCGACTAGTGTACCAATGCCACGCTGCGTGCCGTCACGCGAGACCTTTGCCAGCGCGGCGATCATGTTGCCGTGGGCGTGCCGACCCAAGGTGAGTTCTGCCATTAAAACGGGGTAGGCCAGAAGAAAGGCGAGCAGAAGATAAACTACGACGAATGCCGCGCCGCCGTTACTGGCTGCCTGAGTTGGGAAGCCCCAGATGTTGCCTAAGCCAACAGCTGATCCAGCCGCTGCCATGATGAAACCAAACCGTGAACCAAACTCGCCGCGTTGCAATGCCACTGCCGCTGCCCCTTGTATATTCTTTATTTTACAAAACTGTACTGTAACACCCTCAAATGGGGTCGCGCATGAGTTGCGACGTGATATGATCGCGCGCTGTCGCCCACCCCGGGTGGTGAAATTGGTAGACACAGGGGACTTAAAATCCCCCGCTCATTGCGAGCGTGCCGGTTCAAGTCCGGCCCCGGGGACCATTTAAATAATTGATTTTAATCGAATTAATTTAAGCAAGCTCCGTCATTAGGCGTTGCGAGCTTCTGGTATTTATTTGCTGCTGAACATGAGGCGAGGCGGCTGTATAACAAGCTCCGCGCCATTACCGTTAGTGGCGGAACTCTTGTGGCTTCGGGTCACACCAATAAATATAAGGATT
>Ga0163109_10001725_pt1 | contig 17235 bp, 19 predicted proteins | sample CRUFie1St13metaG_FD_108704 | JGI IMG/M metagenome (GOLD analysis project Ga0163109, IMG submission 108704) | Marine microbial communities from the Costa Rica Dome - CRUD Field 142mm St13 metaG | ecosystem: Environmental > Aquatic > Marine > Oceanic > Photic zone | place: Costa Rica: the Eastern... | reverse complement strand
CTCTTTTGGCTTGATCTTTGGTCATACGGCTTCTTTTGCCACGTTTAGCTTGGACTTGGGATTTGAATTTTCTTGGGCTTAAACCTTTTACAATGCGTAAAACGGTTTTTCCTTCTACACGGGACCATCTGGCTTTAACACCATTTTTGAAAGTTACTATTTTTCCTATTTTTTTTAAAGATTTTTTTACAGGGGATCTCTTTTTAGCGGGTGATTTCTTAGGAGATCTTGAACGTGGTTTACCACGAGCACCGGCATCTTGCCAATATTCGAACATATATATTATACGCGGAAAATATTTTTTTACGAATCTAATTAAAGCCTATAAATATAATTTATAGATATTTAATATATTTTAATTGACTTAACGTCTGCGTTGACCTCTGCCTGATTTTCTTCTAGGGGCAGATTTTCTTTTAGGGGCGGATTTTCTTCCTTTGCGGCCAGATCTTCTTTTAGGGGCTGATTTTCTGCCTTTGCGGCCAGATTTTCTTTTTGGTGAAGCTTTTCTGCCTTTGCCTCTGCCTCTGCGGGCACCGGCGACTTGCTCTTCAACAAATTCTTCTACAGCTCCTTCGTCTTCGACGGGTGCTTCAGCAGCAGCAGCTCTGGCGGCACGGTGTTCGGCGATTTTTTGTTGAGCCATGGCTACACCTGCTTGGCCAGCAGCGAGAGCTTTGGCACTTCCTTGGCGAGCGAGGGCTACACCTTTGGCGGCACCAGCTTTGGCGGCAGCTGCGATTTTTGGGGAGTATTTTTCGTGGGCGGCACGGGCATGGGCGGCGGTAGTGCGGGCAGCAGCAGCGAGGTTGGCGGCACCTGTGCGTGCGGCGGCGGCGATTACTGGGGAGTATTTTTCGTGGGCGGCACGGGCACTTGCGGCGGCAGCGCGGGCGGAAGCAGTGGCGGCACGGGCACCTTTAACAGCACCGGCTTTAGCGAGTACTGCGGCTTTTTGTGCGCTTCTTTTGGCCATGGAACCAGCCATTTTGGCAGCGGCTTTGAATCTGGCCATGCCTGGTGAGGCACCTCCTTTTTGGCTGGCTTTGAGGAGTCTGTTGCATTTGCGGCGTTTGGCAGCAAGAGCTTTTCTTCCTTTGGCAAGGGCGGCTAATTGTGCTTTAGATGGGCGTGATTTTGAGCGGCGTTTGGCGGCTCCTCCGTCTTGTGATTGAACACTGAACATTATATATATATATAAAAGATAATATTGATTTATAATTGAGATTTAATTAGTATTAATTATAATTTTAATTCTAATTAAATTTACAATTTAAATAACATTTATTCTTATTTAAACGCTGTTTTCTAGTTCTTTCTCCCATAGGTTTACAACTTGATCTGCATTCTTCAAGTGTTTTTCCACTATTTCTTTTATTTTTTTCTCTTATTTCTCTTAATTTTTCTCTACCTTTTTTTAAGGCTTTTAATTGTTTGGGTGTAAGTGTTGATTTTTTTTTACCTCCTACTTGTTCCTTATAGGAAAACATTCAGTATATATAGCATATACAAATAAATTTGATTAAAACACTTTTTTTTTCTTCAAAGTAAAAATGTAACTATGGGTTGTAAATTCTCTAAATGCCAAGGTGATGAAGCTAGACTCAGAAACACTACTATGGAAAATACTCCTATATTTAATCTTTCAAAGAAGCGCATGAAGTGTAAAGTTCTTAAAGTTTATGACGGAGATACTATTTGGGTATCAATTGTTTACAAAGGAGATGTGGTTCGAATCAATTGTAGAATGTTGGGATACGATTCTCCTGAACTTAAACCTCCTCTTAAAAATCCTAATAGAAACAACATTATTGCTAAAGCTAAGGCCGCGCGTGACTTTCTTTCTAATCTTATTCTTCATAAAATTGTAGAAGTTCAATTTTCTGGATTCGATAAATATGGAAGAGCCCTATCAACTATATTTATTACTGATCCTGATAGCTCGCATATCATCTGTAAAAATAAATTAGAAATAAATACTCTTATGGTAAGAAAAGGACATGGATATAGTTATATGGGTGGTAAAAAAAAAGATTTTTAGACTATCTCATTAGCTTGATTGTTTAATATCATAATTTCAGTGTCTTTACATACTTTTCTTACTATATCTTTTTCTTCCTTTTCATAATTTTCTTTAAAATTATCCATATATGTATTTGAACCTGTCTCATAATGCTTGTTAATTATTCCATAAGCTTTACTGGTCATGTTTTCTATTGTAGTTTTTTTATCCTTATATTCCCAGTTGGTTCCATTAAATATTTGGGCAAGCTGCATCTTTTTATTAGGTATTTTAACATTTAAATTTTCTTTATGCTGTGTATCAAAATGAATTGCCTTTAATAAATTAGGTATACAATGCATGGGTCCTTTATTAATTAGGGACTTTACATAAGAATCTTTAATATATTCTATTTTTTCTTTCCCAAATGGCTGCACAATTATATTTTGGGTATATGAATAAGTATTACCTTTCTCCTTGAGTAAGGTCTCAATTTGCGTTTTTAGCTCTTTAATTATTTCATTTTGGCTCGCAATTATGATGTCTTTCTGAACATCACTCGTATCCGATACGTTAACCTTGCTCATATTACAATTATTTCTGGAGGTGTGTTGAACTAAGTATCTTTTAGCCTTAAAAGTTTTACCACAATTCTTGCAGATTATCGGAGATTTTTGCTCCGAGCGTATTTCAGCGTATTTGAGCGTATTTTCAGCGTATTCGGTGTTTATTTGAGCGTATTTCAGCGTATCTGAGCGTATATTAGAAGATTTACAAGAGGGACTATCTTTAGGAGGATTCTTTATTTTATTATATGAACCGTTACCATAAATGTTATCATACATAACACTTATTTCTATATTTTTGATTAACGCCTGGCATGGTATTTTTCGTAATAAATGTTTTTTAAAATAACTTTTATTGTTACTAGAGTAACCACATCTCTCGCAATTATAAGTAACCATATAATTATGATTAGATAATAATTCTTTAATATGTTACAAAAAAATAATATTTGTAACATTTTACTATACCTCCTTTGTAACATTTGTAACATTTATAAATTTATGGAACTTAAAGCATATATTAATGTTACAAATTTGTAACATACTAGGAGGTTTTTTTATTACTTTTTTGTAATATCAGAGGGGGGGGGGACTTTTTTTTTAAAACTCAAAACTTTTCCTGAAAATGAAAATAGTTTGTACTTTTTTTTTACAATTCAATTCTATGAATGTCATATATATGAGAATTTACTTTATACAATTCTTTTAAATAATATGGTAACATTCTTATATAAAACCCAGAACTAACTCGTAATTTAACTGGTAAAATAACAATTTTCGTTAGATCCATTATGCATGCCGTACCAGTAAATTCATCCCAAGAATTTTCAATTTCAGGAATTCTAAAGGTAGTTTTATGTTCATTTGATATTTTCCAAAGTCTTTTTTTAATATTGGACTTATACTTTGAGAAAGACATAACCTGCATATCGCCATATTCTTTTCTTAGAACCTTTACAGCTTTCTTCGGCAAATCATCTAAATTCATATTTCTTTCCTGAGTCCATTGATGCAGAGATTGTCTTTTTCCATCAATAGTAAGTTTTATAGCTGAAAATGGATGAAAATGCTGTTCATTTTTCAAGCAAATCTCATCTATGTAAGATTTATAGATTTCTATATTATTTTTAGTATAATCAGAATGATTATAGCTGGTTATTAATCCCATAATATCATCAGTATCTGTTTTTATATCAAACACAAGTTTAAATTCATAGGTTTTATCACCACTTAAAAATTGATTCATTAATTTTGTCTTATCGTCAGTGAGAACTCTAGTCAGTCCTCTCGCCATGGGATCAAGTTTACCACAAATAGCGACTTTTTTAGCATTATGTTTATCCTTTATTCTTTTTGATAGCTCAGCTGTTGTTTCTCCTATAGTTTTATAAACTAAAAGTTCCATATTTTTAATTAATGTAAATTAAAATAATAAATATCAAATTTTAATTTATATTTGGTCTGTAATATATATTGCGTTTCTTATTCATTTCATTATCATGAATGATTTGGGAAACAATCTCGTCGTGCGATTTACCTTTCAGGAAAGACTCTATAAAGTAAATAGAATAAACACCACATTCTGTATTTTTAAATTGAAATCTTGAATTATTATAAAATGGTCTGAATGATTTCATTGCCACAACATTATATTTATTAACATTAGAAGGTATATCATGCTCAAGAGTTATTGTATCTTTTCTGATTTTAGATATAGTGTTCATTGTATTTTGATTAATTGTAATATTTTCTCCATCAAACTTACCAAATCCAAGAAGCATCCCTTCTACAAATAATTTACCATCTGTAACTTGAATAGTTGATTTATTAATAACCTTAAACTGTCTTGCGACTGTATGAGTATCTTTAATGTCATTAATATTTAATTTTTTATTCATTATAAGTCTATTTCCTTGATCAAATACTCTTTTCATTAATTTTTGAATATTACTATTTGGTTTAACACCATACGAACAAAAGAAATAAGAACCTCCTGTATTAACATCAACAAAAAGGGATACCCAATGTGAACCGCTCATATGGTGTGGATCAAGATTAAAAACTACTCCTATTCTTCTTTTACCTTGTGATATAAGCTTTTCAAGGTTAAAATCACATAATTCGTTGTTAACACAAAAGAACTTAGTAAATCTTTTATCAAAATCAATAGGAGTAGGACCTATAAATTTAAAATCTTTGTATTTGTCTTCGTATTGTCTCATGACTTTTCTTATATCAACTGTAGATAACCAAGTAGTGCTGTTAGTATTCCATTTAATAGGTTTTTCTGGTCTAAATTTTTTTTCTATTTCTGATTTACCTAATATATCTACTATATCTTTATTTTTAATCATACAATAATCTTCAGAACATTTGCTTAATTGACCTATATTCCTTCTGATATCAGTCCATAATTGTTTTCTTTTTTTACTATCTATATTAGAAGGTAAATTAATATGGTTACCTGTTTTACGCTGAAGATATTTAGCTATTTTAATAAGATCCTCATTACTAAAACATGTAAATAAATTAGTATTATTTGGTGAACAATATGCTCCACTGCTCATTTAATTTATATTGATATATTTTTTAATATTGAATATTAAAAATTATCTTGTATTAGGTGGTCGATAATTATCATAAATACTATAATCAATAGCATATCTATTATTAATTCTATTGTTATATTGACTGTATCTATTGTTTTGACTATATTGATTGTAATTATTATTGTAATAAGATTGATTATTGTATCTTTGTTGAGAAGGAATAATTATACTAGTTTTTACTTTAATTGTCTTTAATGTACATAATAAGCATGCTATATCATTTGTTTGTTTTGTTTTTGCCCATTCATTAATACAATTTTTATGATAACACGCACGACATTGTTTATTTTTACAAACTATTTTATCTTTTTTTTCTACCAAATTCATTTTTTCAAGACATATTGGACAAGTTTTATTAACTTTCTTTTTTTTAGGAATTTCTGGTGATTTAGGAATATGCCGAGAATTACTATTAGTATTATTTTCACTAACATTAATTATATTAATTATTTCATCCATAGGTAGATCGGTATATCCCCTTACATTTTCTTGTGAATTATATCTACGAGTATTTCTACGAGTATTTCTTACATTAAGTGACCTACTTCTATTTAGTTCTGATTCATAGAAATTATAATCATCACTTTCAATGTAACTATTATCTACAGGATGGATTCTGTTACTATCATAATTACAAAGAAATTGAATTATTTTTTTTAAACATCCCATTAATGTTTATATAGGTCAATAAAAAATTTTAGTTTTGATGAATTTTTGTGATAGTTCCAATACCTTTGGTATTTCCTTCTCTAAAAACAATCTGATTGTTTATTTCTACAAATTCAGGCTTAAATTTAAATCTGAAAGTTACGGTTGCTTTATCTCCTGTTCTTGCAAGTTCTTTATCCATTTTACTTATGCATGCTGTTTGTCTAACACTACCACAATGAACGACTGGTTCATAGTTTAATTTAATTGTTGTAGGATGATGTAAAATAGTAACATTGGCATCAAAAGAACGTATAGAATATGGGTCGGCAATTAAAATATGTCCTCTTTTAATTTGATTTCTTTTTAGATTATGTTTCTTAGGATTAACAACTTTAATATTAATACAACCACATTGCCCACTATGTAAGGTATCAATTTCTCTTCTAAAGTTATCATGTATTGATTTTACTACTACTTCTATAAATTTACCATTAAATGGACCTAAATTCATCTTTTGATTCTTTGTAATAGCACCATCCTGCACTATTCCAGACAAAATTATTCCTATACCATCAAGTTTAAATATATCGTCTATTTTAAATAATGGATTTTTATTTTCGCTATTTCCAATCTCCTTATATTTTTTTAGTCCGAAAATAAAATTTCTCAGAAGATCTATATTTTTACCGTCAACGTTAGATACTTCAAATACAGGAACTATGCTTTCATTAAGTAACGTAGATGTGCCAATAGACTTAATATTATCATTATTTATAAATAGTAATTCTTTTTTTCCAGCAAGAGGATGTTTAAAAATTCCAGCTAATCTATTACGAATCTTTCCAAGTTTATGCTCAGTAGCTATATCCAATTTGGTAATAACTACAAAAATAGGAAGTTTCATAACTATGGCCAAAGTTAAATGTTCCTTTGTCATACCAATAATACCCCTATCAGCACCTATGGTCACCATAGCATAGTCAATAAAACAACCATTCAATCCTGTTAGAGTAGTTTTAAGATATTTTTCGTGTCCTGCTAAGTCTATAAATCCAAAAATTTTATCAAGAGTTTGCATATATAGTAATGTAATAGAAGAAGTCCTACCCGTACATTCTTCATGAGGATGCTTTAGGATTATTTTTCGCGCTTTGCCACGCCCATCATCCAATGTTTCGTTAGCTATAACACTTATTGTAGTTGTCTTTGCCGAATCAACATTACCTATTGATGCTATACGTATTTCAGGTTTCATTAATAATCTAGTTAATTAGATTAAGTTATCTATATATAAAAATATATTTATCTTAATTATAATCTTAAATATCAGCTTGTTAAGAATACACGATAAAACATATAAAAGATATAATGATATCAACATAATTTAAGTTATAGATTAGACTATAATCAATTTCATAGAAATTATAGTCAAATTTATGAATTAGTTAATGAAGAGTAGATAATTTTATTATAATTGATTACGTAAATCAACGTATCTTTATTATAAAGATGTTGCCAGTTTTTAAAATTATCATAGTTATTCAAAATAATTATATTTTTAGTTCCTATGTAGCTCTCTGTATCAACATTATCAAGAACATAAAAATTACCTAGGATATTTAATTTGTAAATTAATTCATCTATTTCTTCATTTTCACTAAATATATGGATATCTTGATTATGTAATAAGATGTATTTGAGAACTTCTATTATACAAGTATTTTCAGTTTTTCTATGAAGCTTATTCATTAATTCAATCTTATAATCATTAGATGTTTCTGAAATATCTAATTTTTTATCCATACTTTCTTCACAATCTATGAATTCAATAACAAGTTCAAATAAATTTGTATGGTTGTAGATGTTTTTAATATCAACATCAAAATACTCTTTCCTCATTTTATATTGATCATCTTGAATTATTTTTTCATATATAAATTCCATATAATCTTCATTTTTAACGATATTAAACAAAAATAGCTTATTTAGGTATTGGTTAGTTTTATACTTAATATTTACAGTATTATTAACTTCTTCCTCTTCTAATAGAGTAATAATTAGAGTCTTGTTATTAATTATATTTGATAGTTCTTTACATGACATATTTTCAAGATCAAACGTAGTAATAATTAAATATTTTGCTTTTTTGTAATCTTCGTTAATTGATACACTTTTATTATCCAAAAAACTTCTCAAAAGAACATCTGTTTTAGAAGAATAAAATGATATAGTATCTGTTTTTTCTTGTATATTATCTTTCGTGGGAAAATATACAAATCTGTTAATTAACTGACAAAATCTACTTTTACAATTAGTAATAGTATTAGTATTAAAATCAATTATAATATCATATTTACTATTACCCATGTTAATATTATAGTTTTTATATTGTTGTTTATCTATGATATGATCCACACAATTTACATTAACACCTACATTTTCAATTTTTTCAAGTGAAATTTCAGGAGCATAATCTATATCAAGATTCTCATCCATGTAAAAGTCACATAATGATATAAAAGTATGGGTATTTCTTCCTAGTAAAAGCAAATAATCATCAACAATAAACATATCTCTAACATAATTAAGACTTATTTTAAACAACGAACTTACATTAATAGGCTTCAAAGAATTTCTATCCAAAACTAGTATTTTATATAGATTGTCCTTAAAGTTGCAATATCCGTCTCTAAAAGCGAGTAAACCTACGTAGGCATTTTTATAAGGAACTAACTTTGATATAAATTTATAATTTTGTAGATATTTATCAGTTTTATATTCCAGTAATTTTATAATTTTACAATCTTTTATACTATTAATTACTAAAGGACTAATAGAATTGACAATTAATAATTTATTATCTTTATGACATACACATGAAAAAATCTCATTATCAGAATAATCAATTAACTGAGTAGTTTCACCTGAAATTATTTCTAAGTTTTTATCATTTTTTTTTATATTCATTGTAATATCATCATTAACAATTTTATAATTTGTTAAATTATCATAATTAAGAGTTGTAAATTTAGTTATTTTTGAAATTAAGTCTATATTATCAATATTATTGCTATTTTTACATTCTTGAAGTTTATCAATATAGTGTAAAATTATCCTTCTATACTGCTTAGGACAATGTTCTGAATTAATTAGTTTATTGGCTATATGGAGACCTTGATAATTATCATTAATTTTAAGATTTAAAAGTATATTAAGATACTCATAGTGAAAATTACAAATTTCATTATTTATAAACATATTTAGGTGACATTTATCTTTAAAATTATTAATAATGCTTTTACAACTATTATATCTTTCATTTAATAAGTCTATTTTTGCTAGAAAATAAACCGCTTCTTTTTTTGAGGAGTATATAGATGTACAGTTTTTGAAGTATTCTTTTGCTTTTTTAAAGTTATCTAAATTGTAGTAAGTTACTCCAAAAAAGTAATTAATTAACCAACGATTGCTTTTGGATGTATTTTCATTAAAATAATCAGCTATGTTCAAATTTACTATTTTATTATCGTTTTTTAGTGTTTCACAAAACAAAGAAATAATGTTATTGGTAATATAGTTACTATACTTCACAAATTGATCTCTTGTCATAGAATTAGTATTAATAAGATTATCAAGTATTTGTTGACTTGCTAATTCATCTAATTTTACTATATCTATTTGGGTGTCATTTTTAACCAAATAATAAGGTAGATAAAATAGTTTGTAATATGAGTATTTATCAAATGTCTCATTAATATAAATAGGCTTATCTTCAAGCTCTCTATGAATTATCTTACCTAATTTAGTTAAATCATAATGAGATTCAATATAATAAATAGGTAAGTCTGTATCATAATCTTCTGAAATATCATTGATTATCCCTTTATTGTATTTAATAACACGATGTTCTAAATTATTAGGAATACTTTTACTAATATCTATATCATTTTCTGTAATATTTATAGTATAAAGTATTTTTGGATTAGCATCTAATTCTTCTAAAATTTTTAGAAAATCTTGTAAAATTTCTAAATTAGGCTGTTTATCATGTATTAATATACAGATATTGCACTGTCGCATGTTATCATATATTTAATTAAATACTTTAAATAATTATAACTGTGTATATTAAATGTCTAATCCAAGTGTTGATAAAAGGTATTCAGGATTACGAAAAATTTATAAACAATTAATAGAAGCAGGATACTATGAACATGGACACATAATTAATTATGACGATATAAGCAATGATTTAAATGCACTAAATTTACTTGTTCATAAAACTTATTTAATACTTAAAGCACCTGATTCTAAAGAATCAAAAATAAAATTATTAGCAAATCTTAAAGATCCTTATGGAAAGCCTCTTGTAAATGAGGCTGTAGCGCAACTTATAGTAGAAAGATATAGTGAAAAACTTGTTAATTTTTACGACTCTATTTATGAATCTGTATCATCAATTAATCAAAAAGGTGGCTACGAAAGAGAAGATTACTATGAAGACAATGTAGTTGTTAATACAGCTGAGACAGCTAAAGATGCTGCTATTGAAAATTTAAGTAATGTGGCAGGTAATGTAAAATATAAGGTTGTAGAATTAGGTAATAATATATCTACAAAAATAACTGATGGATTTCAAAAATCATATGTTGGTAAAAGAATTAATAAAAAATATACAGATGCTAAAGATATAGTAAAGGATTTATATAAGTCTGATGTAATTACAAAAATAGAAAACTTTTTTAAAATAGATGACTTTTTAGATGTAGTTGATAAACTTCAAGAGAAAATAGGATTTAATAAATTATCTTTAGATTTAAGAATACCTACTATACTTATAGATGCTGTTAAATTTGGTATAATAAAAGGTCCTGAAATAGCTTACAAATTATCTAACTACATTTTTAATTGGGTATTTTTCCCACTTTATATGATAGAGAATTTACCACTAATAGGAATATTTTTTGAAATACCACTTGATATTATTGCGTTACTTATTGATAATTGTGATATATTTATACAACCACTTGTTACACTATTGCCATTAGGTTTAGATGCCGCTCTTAAAGTAGCAGGAGTAGTTCCAGGATTAGGTGCTGCGGTTAATGCTGCTGAAATACCACTTACTCTTATAAGAGCACCTATTGAATACTTTTTGGAGAATGGAACAGATATAATAGGTATGTTTTTAAATATAGAACGAAAACAATTTGGTCTTGCATATATAAGTGCTTTGGAAATTTTCCCAGCATTGCCTCCTTTAATGGACACACTAATGACAAATTTATATCTTATAAATAAATGGACTCAAAGAGGAAGAAGCTTTACTGAATTTATAAGTGATATGGCTAACGCATCTGATATACTTAGTAAGCCATATATTATGGATCCAACAGTTGTAGCAAGACCTCTACATGTCTGGGACGAAGTAGTTTATCCTAATAAGGATGAGATCCCTTTTGTAAGATCAATACCTATAGACGAGATATCAAAGGTAGTTGATATAGTAAAATCAACAGCTGTAGGAACTTTTAATGCATTAGATTCATTTAGAAAACAATTTATTTAATAAATATATAAAGACACTAATATATATTTATTAAGATGTCAGATAAAGTAAATTATACCAATGAATTAACTGAAATTGTAGTGGGACTCAAGGATAGCCTTGATAAATGTGTTGTTTTAATTCAAAAAATTAGTAATGAAAATTCAGATCTTAAAGACACAAATGATAGCTTAAACCTAAAATTAGAAGAAATATCCCAAGAAATGGCTGACTTAACAAAGGTGTCTTTTGTATCAAATCTTAGTAAACAAATATCAGATAAAGACCACCAAATTATAACACTTAAACGTAAACTGTGTAAATTGGAGAGTGAAAATAAAGAACTAACCAAAGTAAAAATTAATTCAACAGAGGATATCCTTATTGAAGTTCCATCTATAGAAAACGAATCAAAAAATGCTAATGTTGGCACATCTAAAATTCAAAATTTTATTGATAGTCTTGAATCGGGTGAAAAAAGAGATCAAATCGAATCAAATGAAAATAAAAACAATAACGCGGAAGATGAAAGTGATGAAGAACAAGAAGAAAGTGATGAAGAAGAGGAAGATGAAGTAGAAGAACATAAAGATGAAAGCGAAGAGGAAGAGGAAAAGGAAGAAGATGAGCAAGAAAACGAAGAAGAAGCTGAAGAGGAAGAGGAAGAGGAAGTAGAAGAACATAAAGATGAAAGCAAAGAGGAAGAGGAAGAGGAAGAGGAAGAGGAAGAGGAAGAGGCTGATCAAGAAAACGAAGAAGAAGATGAAGTAGAAGCTGAAGAGGAAGAGGATGAGCAAGAAGATGAAGTAGATGAACAGGAAGAGGAAGAAGAGGAAGAGGAAGGTGACGAAGAAGATGAAGTTGAATTTGAAATTATAAAAATTAAGCGAAAACACTATTATCTTAGTAATGAAGAACCTCAAGGTGTTTATAAGATTGAAGATGACGAAGATGTAGGTGAAAGAATTGGAGACTTTATTAATAATAAATTAGTAAAGAATACATCTAATTAACGTAATAATTGTTGTTCGCATGAAAAGCATTTTGATGGTTGAGCTAATCCTGGAAGACTTCCTGGGCCTCTGGATAATATATCTTTTTCACAGGAGAAACATTTTGATGGACCCGATAAATATTTTTTTTTATCAGGTAATTGATTTTCGCAATCAAAACATTTTGTTGGTTGAGCGGGAACAACACTAACAAAAGTTTCTGTAGTTTGTCTTGGCATAAGCATTAGTAAAATTATAGCAATAGCTACAATTCCAAATATACATTGATTTATCTTCATATAAAATAATAGACTATTTTTTTGTTAGATTTTTGATATTATTTTAATATTAAATAATATGAATAATCAACACAAAGAGCTTTTTAATACTAATTACACCTTTGTTAAAAATAATGAAACATACAATCAAAAGATCTTTGATAGAAATTTTCTAAGTTCTCAAATGGCACAACAGCCTTTTTCTAATCCTACATATTTTAATGTCCAGCATGATGATAATAGAAAATCAGCCGAAGATGTTTTTAGTAAAAGATTTTCAAATATGGATATTAATAATCCAACACAGGGAGGTAAAATGGGTTATGTAGATTTTACTGATACCAAACCAGAATTAAGAAAAAAAAATGATATGAATTTTGAATTCAATGGCAATTATGCCGAACATATCAAAAAAACAGACAATATTGATAATTTAGCTTATTATAGAAACTCAGATAGGCACACTAATAATAGATCTTTTTTGGAAAGAAAAAAAGATAAACGTTGATATAAAAGTTATTAGCATATTAACTATTTTTTCAAACAAATACATTAAATTCATTGAATTTATTCCTGCTTCGTATCCATTAAATTTATAGTTAATAAAAATGTTTTGAATAAAACTTGTTACTACATATGATCCCGGAATGAATAAGGTAATTGGAAAATTATTAATAATTAAAGATGTAATTAACGCCCATATGATAAATATTTTATAATTATTGTTATAGAAATCCAGTCTATTACTATAATAATACAAAGAATTGTCCATATAACAATAAGCAACTTCACTGTAAAACAAACTTAATCCTACCGTATCACAAAGATATAATGAGTATCTAAAATTGATAAAGATGGCACTTATTATACTACATAAAATATAAGTAAAACCGTATAAGATTGATAAATATAAATGATGTGGATTAGATTGAAGAATATATTTTTTCTCAAGAAGCTTAGATAATTTTGAATTATGGAGAATATAAATAATTCCATAGCTGGGTGTAAAATACAAATATCTATAAATGAAATTACATATATTATTTATGAACGAAATGTTTGATAAATCAATTATTGATTCGAAAATAATTATAGGTGCTGTGTAAATTGTTAATAGTAGTAGTATAGTCTGACTGAATTCTAAAAAATATTCCTTTGTATATAAACATTGAAGATTGTTAAAAATTAATAAATAAATAGCATCTAATATCATTTATTTATTATTTAAGTATATTTATTTAAGTGATTTTACATAGTTATTTAAAACAGTTCTACCTTGTTTACTATTTATATCATGAACTTTACCTGTTTTAGGATTAGTAATATATTGAAAGCTTGAGCCTCCTCCAGCCATTGATGTAGGAATTACTGCTCTTTGATAACTTCCTGTATCACCTTGCCATGGAGAAATACTATTACCATTTTTGATACCAAGGGCAGGAAAACCAGTTACTCTTGCCCTTACTGCAGGACTAGGAGTGTATGATGTGTAAACATTCGGTCCACATGAACCAGATGCGCATGACAATTGTAATTGAGTATTTAATTCAGGTAAGCTATTAAGAGCAGGATTTTCTACAACACCTTGACCTCTTACAAAAGCATCTAAATTTTGAAATGTGTTAGGAGGTATGGAATTATCAATAATACTTCTTCCTCCTCCATCTTGTTGGTTCGTGTATAAGTCGTGAATAATCATTAAACTACCTAGAGGCAAAAGAGTTCCCATTGTAACGTCAAGTGTTGACAATCCTAAAATTTTTAAATAACTTCCTACAAGAGGATGATCTAAAATTGGAATATGGGCTGGGATTGGGTCACCACCACCCGTTTGATTCATAGTTTTTTGTAAATATTCTTTACCTAATATAAATGCCAAGGGAACTATAGTAGCAGTATTTAATACTTTTAAAGCATTGTATTTTAAATATAAATCCAATACTCTATTACCTAATAAGTTTTTGGCAAAATCTTTTACGCGTGTCCCGCCTATCTGAGTTTTACCATTCCCTTTTGCTGTGTAAATATTACCATATTTTTTATCAATATAGTTAGACATTTCTAGCATAGTATCCATAAATATATATTATATAATTACAAATTAATTTATTTATATTTTTAATATACACTATATTTACTTGAGTGTAAAATATCTGATTCTGTAAATCCCTCTTCATTATCTGGATATATGGGACTTGAGTAAATATTAATATCTCCTTTTTGCCATTTATCATTGCTTTTCTTTTCCATTTCAGTTAAATAAATAGAAAACCTACTTTCTAATTGTTTTCCGCATTCATAAATGTAGTTATTATCAGTAATAAATTTTGTCTTAGATATATTTCTATCAGATTCAAGATATGGATATTTATCAATATCAATTACAAATGATTTTAACGCATTAAGGACTCTTTTTGAATTATCTTTAGCACTTGTGTATAAATTGTCGGGTTTAAGATTGGTATGTTGATACATTTTATAATATTTAAAAAATCTATTTGTGCATTCTAAGATTGTATTAAATTTTAATCTATTTATGTAGGTTAAACTATATAATTTATTAATACACTCTACAACAAACAAATCAGTATCAAGATAAGGATATTTATAAAGTTGAATTTTTTTTAATTTATTGTTTTGCTTATCTAAATCAGAAAATTCTTTTGCTGTTTTATTCTTGATTAAAAAATAAATGATTAGTCCAGTTACTATAAGAGGAACAAGACTTCTCAAGCTAAAGATTAATGTTTTCTGAAGAAATATGTAAATAAATATAGTTAAAAAAATATAGTTGAAATAATCCTTTTTAGTAAATATATAATAAATATCAGTTATCATATTTATAATAGATTAAGAAGTTATTTGAATTACATATAATGCGAACGATAGTAAAATAAGAGTGAATCCTATGTAAATGGTTCTATGATTTTTAGTAAATATTCTATATAATTTCTTAAGTATTTTTGAAATTCCCAAAAGCCAATTATCCGTATCATCAATATCATTGAAATGAGATTTATACTTTGATAAATCATTGATAAAATTAGTAAAATCAATCATTACATGTATATTTGTATCTGCCCAATTACGCATAAACTCTCTTATAGACATATTAAGAGGGTCTTGATTTTTTTTGATTCGCTTTCTGAGACTATTACTTTTTTTATTCAAAATACGGAGTTCTTTTTGTTCATTCTTACTAAGTTTAGAATCTAAGATATTTTGATTACTCATTTAATATAATACAAGAAATAGATAAAATAAAAAACACATAAACATCTTAGGTAAATTAAATTTTTTGAATTAAATCAATATGCGAAAGAATATGTCTCTTACAACAATATCTATCATTAATACCAATCTTTTTAAATGCTGTTTGGTAAATATTATCTTTACTTAGATCGACATCAGGATCACCGCTAATAATATTTTCATTTTCAGGTTCAGTAGCAATAATTTTAAGATACTCCTCATATTTGGAGCCAATCACGCGATTGCATGTAAAACATCTTACTGGAATTATCATCTTATTTTATATTCATAAATTAATTTTAAAATAATATCAAATTTTTTCTTTTTAATTTGTAAATTAAAGATACTTAAGAATTTTGATAACATAGTATATATGAATGCAATAGGAATGTCTGTTCTTAAAAGTGTTGGAAAATGGGTTAATAAACAATGGACACAAGAAGCATCTTCAAATCAAATTTTGGAACCATTTTCAACACTACTCAAGCTGGCGATAATATCATATAAATCAGATGGAACAAAAATAGCAATTTATAAAAATAAACTTTATATCCAAGAACCTGGCATTACACAAGCTCCAGCAAGATATGTATATGGCAATAGTAGAGAAGAAATTCACTATTTATTGAAACCTCTTATGAGATGTGTTAATCTCTATCCTTTAGAAGATAATCCAGAACTTAAACAGATTTATGAGCAAGCTATAGAAGGTATTAAAAAATTAAAAGAAAGTTACAATAATGAATCGTCTACAGTTTGTTTTACATTAGATTTATATATACAAATTCTTAATCAAACAATGTGTGAAAACTCAGTTCATGTTGATTCTTTTGAAAAATCACAAAATCTTGACGATTTAGCACTGTCAACTAATACTAAGCTTAATTTAGAAAAGATATTCGAAGGAATATGGTCATCTAATGATATAAATCTTGTGAGTAGTATGTTTGTAACAGTTAATACAGCAGAAGATTGTAGAGATTCTTATCTTAAGGGTATTGAAAATATAATTAAGGCTAAAGAAACAATTATAGAAACTAAAATTAATCGAGCTTCACAAATAGTATAAATAACAGAATTTTTATTTAAACTATTTACAATGTTTTAAAAATATCAACCGCTCTATCTATTTGAGAAGTTACATTATCGCCTATTAAAAATAAACATAATCTATCAACTTTGAAATATTTTTTTATAGCATCATTTACTGCTTGTTTGGTTATCAAAGAATATTTCATTTCAAAAAGTTTTTGTATTGGAATTATGTGGTCATGATCAAAAGCAACTAATTTTCCATTGTAATCACTTATATTTAAAGCGTCTTCATTCGCAAGAGT
>Ga0163109_10001724_pt1 | contig 17235 bp, 27 predicted proteins | sample CRUFie1St13metaG_FD_108704 | JGI IMG/M metagenome (GOLD analysis project Ga0163109, IMG submission 108704) | Marine microbial communities from the Costa Rica Dome - CRUD Field 142mm St13 metaG | ecosystem: Environmental > Aquatic > Marine > Oceanic > Photic zone | place: Costa Rica: the Eastern... | reverse complement strand
TTTCCCTCTAGTATAGGAATAGGACTTAGAACCCCTGGCGTCCCCCACACTGCGTTTTTAGCGTCTCCTGACCCCAAAGTACTTGTTCCTACAAATGGACTAGACCCTTTATCGGTTTGAATAGTGGGTGCAGAAGATAAAATTGATAATCTGTTTACTAGTGCAGTTGCGAACTCTTCGTCTCCCCCGAATCTATCGGGTTCACTGAACACTTGGGTAAACACATAAGTGTTAGACCAGTGTGATTCTAACATTTTATCTGCGTATATTTTGCGTGGGAATGGTAACTGACCGTATTGTTCTACTGACTTTTCGTCAATATCAACTAAAACTATTTCGGGAAGTCCTGATTCAGGATTGTATTCTTGAACACTATGTGTGCTATGTAAGTAGTCAAACCACGACCAAGATATGTTTTCTACAAAGTATGGATTCCAAATTTTAAGTGTAAATAGTAACCCGATTGTTACTAATACTGTTTTCCAAGAATACATTATTCAATGGTTGGCCATGCAAAAAAGAAAATGTATAAACATATTCCTATTAGTGCGAGACCTAATACTCCTGACCATACTGCAGACCAAAACTTTTGTCTTTGACCTTTTCTATAATTTTGTATTAACTCGTCTATTCTTTCACTCATGAGAATTTCTTCTGTATCTTTTTGAACATATAGTATATAGAGAGTCCGTAAAATGCTAATACAGACATTGATATTCCGATATAGATTAATTCTGCAGGTGTTAGGAATAATACATTCCAAACAAATTGTGCGGCTGCTTCACCGTCACCTAGTGATTCAGGCATTGCAAGACCATTCTCATCGAATAGGTCTAACAGTTCGTCATATTCCTCTTCGGTGAGACACTCATAATACTCTTCAGGACATTCTACCATTTAGTTACCCTCATTAAGCAACACTCCAAGAATCGCATGGTTTTTGCTTTAATCTGTTTGAGAAACATTGATTGTACACCCACCTGAAGTATAACAATTTTGTGTTAATGTGTAAGACTTATTTGTACTTCCACTCTGAGATAGGTTCAAAGTTGTAGGTTGAGTTCCCTGAAGTTGAATTTGAGAATTATGATTCCCAGTACCTGTTTGTGATATAGTGGTATCTGATGCAGTTGCACTTCCATAAAAGTAAGTGTGATTGTAGTGTGTTCCAGTACCTGATTGTAGAATATCATGTTCTACTTGACTTGAATGAATGTCTAGGTTATGTGTATGGTCTCCACTTTGTTCTACTTCAACAATATTACTGTTACCCCATATGTGTCTTCCATATGTTGCACCACCTGACTGAATAACGGTTTCACTATTGTTTGTACCGTCAACGTCTCCACCCCAAGTTTTTCCTGAACCCCAATATGAGACCCAAGAAATAGAGTTACCATTTCCTGATTGTGATAAATCAAATGAGTTACCACTATGTGCAAAAGAAAAGTCGATAGTGTTATCATACCCAATTTGAGTAATGTCTATATCAACAGTTCCTGATGCAACCTGTTCTATATGGACGTGATTATGACTATCGTCTGCCCATGCAAACGAAGGTATCAACATTAAAATTAATAAAAGTTTGTTCATTTATAAAATCCAAAATAATATAGCCGTGAATAAAACTCCTTTGCCGAATGCGAACCATAACATATGATAATCATCTATTCTCATCGCATTCTGAAAACCAAATATTTGGTCTTCATGCCATATACGAAATTTTCTTAACAACTCTAACATATTTACTCCCTAGTTAGTCTGTGTAATGGTTATATTTATAGACGAACCATCACCCACCTTAATTAGTGACTCCTTTTCGTCTGTTATGGTTCTAATACTTGCTTGTGCAAACATAGGAATTCTAATAGAAATGATTCCATTTACTTCCCTGTAAAACCATATTTGACCAATTCCCTTATCTATAATTGTATTATATTGAGAATCTTTATCAAAACCTGCAACTGTTCCTTCTAAACGAACACTTCCAAATTTTTGGTCTTGTTCTACATCTATACCAACTTTTCTATCAATGTCTAAAACGACATCTAATAAGTCTTGGAGAAAATCAACTTCTAATAAATCTCTATCTAACTCTGTATATTCTAGCTCATCATCTTCAAAGTAATCTTCCTCTAAATCGGTAAATTCTAAGAAGTCTACATCTAGAATATTGTTAGCGTCATTTTCTCCACCACCCTGTTCTTCTGCAACTTGGTCACTAACCTCTTCAGGTGGATTGACAATAAACATATTATCAATCATATTAACGTCTATTCCATTTACTGTAACAGGTTTAGTTGGTGAGTCGTCAAATGTAGATACCATTGTTGCTTGATATGCTTCATCAAGTATAACTTCTCCACCTGCATTTGACACTACAATTACTCCCGAAGGAGAACCCCATTTATCTGGCAAAAGTATAATTAACGAGCGTCCGATTTCGTCAATAGAAGTTGTGAAATCTGTGCCTCTAACTGCGATTGTAGCAGTTGGAGTTCTTATATCAATATTCGCTTTGTTAATTTTTCCACCAAAACCCGATGCAAATCGAGCGGTGCCTTGTGCCATTCTTAATGACATCTTTGAGAGTGACGGGTCGGGGTCATAATAAACCTCGTCAATCCAAACTTTAGAATGTTCGGTTAGTGAAAGTTCTTCAGAACCTTCAAACTGAATTTTCATTCGTCCATTTTGTGTTTGTGCTGTGTCATACATCAACACATCAGGTTTTTCACTGGCAAGTAGAACGGTTGTATCCCCGTCTCTAGTTAGACCAGCATAACCTTTTTCCTCAATAATTTCACCAATCGGGTCTGATGCATAGACCGACCCGACTAGTAAAATATTAAGAATCGTTATCGTCTTTTTGAACGATGTCGATATTGCCATTAGAAGTCACGAAAGATACGTCAATTATACCACTACATGATTGACCTGAAGGACAACCTGTATCTGAACCTGATTTCTGAATGATGTCTATATCATTACTTGAACCAGTTAAAACGGCTTTAATAGAGTTATCAGTTGCATCCATTTGTAAAGTGTTAATGTCGTTACTGTCACCTGTAATTTCCCAGTCCCAAACTGCGTTATCACTATCTATTTTTGTAGTGAACACGTTTGAATCACCGTCTAAATCCAAGTCCCAGTTAAGATATTCTGCAGATGCATCATATCCAATATCAATATTGAATGAGTTTGAGTCACCAGCAATAACACCTAACATATTAAGGTCGTCAGCAGAACCTTGATACCCTATATTCCAATCCATAACATTTGAGTTACCAGTAAAGGTAAGACTAATGTCTGCATCGTCAGCGAGCATAGGCCCATATAACTTGTTACTGTCACCAGTTTGTACAAGTGTGAAATCAACATTTGCACCAGTAAGAACCATGTCTATAGATGTACCTGAGAAATCATCTCCACCTACTTTGTTGCCATAACCTTTCTGAGTGAAATTCAATACGAGCGCAGTACCTGACTGTTGCAACCAAATTTCGTTATCGTCTGCTCCTGCAAATAAACCTGCAGGTATAAGACCTAATGTTAACATAATGAGTAATAATTTATTCTTCATTGTTGTTTTCCTCTGTAACGAGAACAAGTTCATTTTCGTCTAAAAAGTCTGACACTTCCTCTTTTATTTTAGATTCAGTTATCGGCCAATTTATCTTCCAATATCCTCTCTCATCACCTTGATAGATTAATTCAAGAACAGCAAGTTCAATCGCAGAACGAGTTGCTTTCGTAACTCCTTCGTTGGTTGCTACACCGTCCTCTATTTCCACAAGTTTCGTATCCATATCAACGAAACGGAATACATCATAACCACCACCAGTCGATAAAATTGTCTTAGTGGTCTGTACATTAAGTAAAATTTCACCAGTAAGTGTTGATATTCCTCTCAGACTTACTGTTACAACATCTCTTCTATATTGGTTTGAAGCACCGATTCCTAAATATCTTGCGCCTCGGCCACCCGATTCAATGTTGGTATCATATCCAATAATCCCACCGTCAAGTAGGATTCCTGCAAATAAGAGTGGTTGAATTCCCGTGGGTGCATCTTCATTCCCCTCTTGATTCGCAAAATCTTCTCTTGCAGAACGAACAATTTGCCTTTCTCTTACAAGTGCATCTAGACTTGTACGTTCTACTACTCTGAACCATGTTCCTTGTCCTGCAGTTTTAAGTGCATCGATAAGAAATGATTCACCACCTTGTGTTACTGCAGTTGAGAAAGAAGCGATTCCATCTTTGCTCTTACGTTGTCCTGTTTTATCCAAGAATCCGTAAACTGCAACAATAGGCATTGTTTCTGCAGGTGGTAATTCTAATAATTCTAAGTGTGTAGGAAGTTTTACTGCTTCAGCAGGTTCAATACAAGTTCCAATCTTTTCCATGATTGCAGTTGTACAAGAATCATTTACTGTTGGAACACTTGCACACCCAGTCGTGAGCAAGACCAATAAAAGTCCTACAAAACCAAAATTATTCATTTTAAAAACTACCAGTACCTACAGGTATATCTAATGTTGTTGTGGTTCCATCTTCTGAAACAATCGTTAATCTGATAAATTCTGCACCATCTTCTCCGACTAGTTTCTCATACGTTACCGTGTTTCCTTCAATAGTGAACACTCCATATGAAGCTGCTTCACCGTTAGAGAACATATTCTCTACTAATTGTTTTGCTATTTGAGCATAAATTCTACTCTCGACATTCCTTAAAAATTTAGCGAGCGTTGTATTATCCGCCTCTCTTTCTGCTTTCGCAATTTGGTCTCTTATGTCTTGAGCAATCTTATCCCGTCTAGATTTCTCTTGATTCTCAATAGTAAGATAATGCGAACTTTGTCCAATTCCACTGAAGCTTGGACTTTTAAATTTGTGTACAATTTCATCTGCCTCTACAGTAGATGCAAAAAATACGAAAAGGATTACCCATCCAATTCCTAATAAAGTTCTATCTTTTTTTAGTTTCATTCTCTTTTGCTACCCTCTTCTTATCGTTTTCTTTCATTTCTAGGACTACATCGACTTTCTGTTGAAGTCTGATGAGGTCTTGGTCTAACATTCTTACTTGGTCGATAAGTTTAATCAGTGCAAAATGTTGTTTCTCTACTTCGGGTTCAAGATTTTCACCAACAAACCACCAAACATAGTAAACAAAATAACCTAGTCCTACCATCATAACAATAGGAAAACCGTAATCTCCAATCAGTTGTGCCACACTTTCCATAAATTAATCCCTTCTTGAATCTATACTTCCGTCCTCTATGAAATTTTCAGCTCTTGCAACTCTCTCAATATCGGGTCTAAGTTCTAATGCTTTAGACACTAATAAATCTATTTTAATCATTTCGTTAGACATAACTCTTGCACGGTTTTCTAAAGAAGTGCAAAACATTGTGAGGGTTTTTATGTCATCAACTACACCTTCTAGTATCTGTTTGATAACAGTAAATATAAAGAACCCCATTACAAGACTTCCTGCAATCGGAGCTCCTACGTCACTTATCAAACTGAATATTTCACTCATGCCACTATTTAGGGAAGCAACTTAGTCAAATCGACTTTTTCAGGACAAAAAAAAGGGGCTTTACAGCCCCTTTCGTGATTGTATTCAAGTCACTATTTGTGTGAGGAAATAGTCTTAACTACCTCTGCCTTAGAACCACTTCTTTTAACTTTGATGTTGTTCTTGTCTGCATATTCTAGTAGTTGTACTTTAGTAAGTTTTTTAAGTTGTGCAACACTAGGTGTGCTTTTCTTCACAACTTTTTTCTTACTTGGTGCAGAAGATTTCGTATTTGATACGAGATATACTACTGCAATAACTATTAATCCTAAAATAATATATTCCATAATTTCTCCTATAATTCTATATTATAAACTATTTATCTTTGGCTTTACCCACGTTAAGTGCGACCCAGTCAAGCAGTTTATAAGCCTTTTTGACCAGTCCATCATCAACTGGTGTCGGTGTAAGAGCTGCAACTAAAGATGCCCCCATTACTAACCAAGGAATCACCTGTACCCATGCTATAACCCACTGAATAAATTCTAACATATATTTCTCCTGTAAAGTTATACTTACAGGTATATTTAGGTTTTATTCGTGCCGATTGTGTATTTAGTTGTTAATTTCCACTCGTTTTTGTCCTTGAATGGAATGATTTTGATTTGAGATAAAGGTGCAACAGGGTCTTCTATTTTACTCTTATCAAGTACTTTTAGTAGTTTCCACTGTTCAAGAAGTGCAATGATAGTATTTCTACGACCATAGTCACCCTCATCTATTGAAGTTGGTTTACCGTCTAATTTGAATAATTCTTTGAAGTGTACAATATAGTACTTTCCACGTTTGTGAAGGATATGACATGATTGAAATAGTTCGTTGTCCTTGCGTGACGCTACACCTATCCTAGATAGTGTCTCTCTTATCTTTAAGAAATCGTCTTTTTCGGGGAAGGTTATTTCGACCAGTTCCGATACTAAATCTTCATTTTCAATCATTGTTTTTACCACCAGTTTTCATTCTGTTTTTCAACTCACGATACTGTTTATCGGATAACACTTCCATGTATTCTTTAGCTCGTAGAGTTGATATTCGATAATACTTTTTTATTGTATCGAGTTTTTTACTAACATAAGGTTTTTCCCATTTGGAAAACCTTTGTCTTTTCCTAAGAGTATTTAGTAAAAAGACGTATTGAAGACGATTGTCGAGGTGGTGTCGATTGTTCATCTCGTTAATAAAGAAAACAGAATCTTGGTGGTAAGACAAAGATTTGTTTGCAAGGAATGGTTGATATGCTTTCTCTTCAACCTCATCAACCATGAGGTCTTTTTTGTCATAAGAGACTGACTTTACAAAGTCAAAAGGACTGCGTTTAGACATTACCCTTGTAGACCTTTGATATATGCATCAACTAGTTCTGCACCTTTTAATTTTGTTCCGAAAGTATGGATATGTTTTCCGTTTCTAGTTCTCACAATGATACCACTGTTATATGCAGTATCAGTTACAGTACCTTCTTTAGTATCTTGGGGTCTAGTGTCATAGTGATTACTACTAATAGAATGAATATGAATATACTTAGGTGTTTCTGCCCACTCTTCTGCAGCTATCAGGTCTCTCTGATACTGTACTCTATCGTCATATTGTGTCATGTATTGTCCCCGTCCCTGTATTTGATTTTGGATTTATCAAATAATCTATCGGCTTGTCTTTGTATAGACCTTTCGATTACTCCATCAAACCATTTTCTAAACCATTGTCTAATCTTACCCATTATTTGAATTTACACTCCGACATAATCTCAGTCAAACAAGCGACAAAGTTAATTTCATCGTCCATGGAAAATGCAGCTTTGTATTGATAGTCTGCAATAATTAGAACACACGCAGGAATGGAAGTTGGTTCCAGTTCTGATTCAAGTGCATTGAATAGTTTCCTGAATAATGTAGTGAAGTCATTGTCGGAATTTTGACCGACCCATTTTCTCATTCCTTTCCAGTTCTTTTCCTTAATCATATTTATTAAAGGTTTGAGTTTTTCTTCGTTTAAGGAAGATAATAATCCTGAATCAATTACACCACTAACTCCATAACGTTGCATTTCGTTTAGAACACGTCTAAAGTCAGGGAAGAATCTCATAATCAATTCTGCAAGTACAGCAGGTGTAGATTTAATTCCTTCTTGTTCACATATGTCTACGCACCTATGCAACATTTCATTTGCAAGTGTGGGTTTCTCTTTAGGACTAATCTTAAAATCGATTACAGTAGTTCTAGAATGTAATGCAGGAATGATTCTATTCTTATAGTTGCAAGTAAATATGAATCTACAGTTAGAGGAAAACTCTTCTATGAATCCTCTCAATGCAGGTTGTACTGAATCTGCATTGATATAGTCTGCCTCGTCTAGGATAACCACTTTTGGGCCACCACCAAGTGAAACAGTACTTGCAAAGTTTTTGATTTTAGTTCTAAGTGTATCAATCAATCGTCCTTCATCAGAACCATTGATTATGATATAGTCTGCACCAAGTTCATTACATAATGCTCTTGCGATTGTAGTTTTACCACAACCTGCAGAACCACTCAATAATAGATTTGGTATTTCACCATTTTTAACAAATTCTTTGAATTGGTCTTTGAATTGTTGAGGAAGTATAGTATCCTCGATTGTTTGTGGTCGATATTTTTCGACAAATAAAAATTCTTCAGTCATAGTCACATCCATTCATAATAAAAAGTCAAACAACCCCACCTTTGCTTGTGTGTGTACCACCTGTGTAGAATGATGAGACGGGTACACTCCCATGGTAAAGTCGAGATAGAACTCTTACCATTGCAAAATTATTTATACTAGGAACCGTATTTTGAATCAGGTTCTAGTGCAATAAAATACTCTAAATCAATATCTGTATTTTTAAAATGAGATATTCCTTTAGAGGATACTGATACATCATAATTACCAGTAAGAATCTTCAAGTTCTCAATCTTGAAGTTCATAGAATACTTTGTTCCATCACCTTGTCCCACCACTCGTGAGAATGTGTTGGAGGCTGCATTCTTCTTGTCACTTACAGTTAGAGATACGGTTGTGCCGTCTGACTCTAACACTAGGTCATTTACACCTAGAACACTTGACGCTTTTTGCAGGTCACCCAACAACGTTGAAGTCACCTTGAAATTAATCTCTGCATCAGGCATAGTAATCATTTTATCGGGTGCAACAACCATTCCTTCAGATGCATAGAAATATGCAAGTTTAGAATTATTATCTGCAATCGATAATGAAGACTCACCGAATTCAAAATCAGGGTCTTCCAGTAAACTGGTTGCACCCAAGAACTCAGGTAAGTTGTATATGGAAAAATTTGTAGGAAACGACTCACTTACAGTTGCAACTGCGAGAATATTTTTCATATTGGAAATCGTCTCTAATTTATTTCCTTCTTTAACTCGGATTCCCGAATTAATTGTTGAGAAGTTCTTTAGAACTTCCTTAGTATTATCACTTATTTTCATCACTTTGGTTCTCCTTTATATGTGTGTCGTGATTATATAATGCAAGAAACCCGTAATGAATTACCTTGAATAAGTCAGCACGATTGTAACCGTCCTTTTTACCGTAACGTTGTGCATACTTTAAGATATTTCCAATACAAAATCCCTCTCCGTGTCCACCATCCATAATAAACTCAGTTGCCTGAAACTTATCTTTGGAGTAGTGTAAATCGTAGGTCTTGTCTACATAAGAAGAGAACTCCTTTAAGAGTTCTCTCTCGTTGTATTTGTAATCGATTTTCTTACTCATCAACTTCATTATACTCTGAAGACACAAATTCGTCAACAGGGTTTTCTGAATTAAGGTCAACACCAGCGTCAATCTTAGTGTAGAGGTCAAGAATCGACATTCTAGTCTCTTCGTCAAACCTTGAAATACACATTGTGATTGACTTGATTTTGTCACCAAACATTCTGAATGCATTCACTATGTGAACCAATCTTCTAGTAGTAACAACATCATCTATCGCACCTTCGTAGTAAGACTTCCTGATTATGTCAGCCCAGTCTACAAGTTTCTCAACGAAGTCTGAATCGACAGAACCAGTCAACTCCATTTCTTTCGCAAGGATTGACTTCTCAGTTTTCACTGGTGGATATTCTTGTTGCATTGTAATCGCAAATCTCTCTAACATCGCCTCGTTCATGATTTGAGTCCCTATGAACTTTCCATCATCAGAACCTTGACCCTTAGTGTTTGCAGTCGCAACGATTGTGAAACCAGGCGCAGGTGTTACCCACTCACCAGTTTTCTTGATTAGGTATCCTTTACCTTCAAGAACTGATTGTAAACACATAAGTTTGTTAGAACCCAAGTCAACTTCGTCAAGAAGAAGGACAGCACCTTTTCTCATTGCCTTGATAACAGGGCCTTCCCTAAACATAATGTCACCACCTTGTAAAGTGTGACCACCCATTAAATCGTCCTCATCGGTCTCGATAGTAATGTTGACTCTGAAAAGTTCTCTCTTCAGTTGGGCACAAACCTGTTCAATCATTAAGGTTTTACCGTTACCACTCAATCCAGTAACAAATACTGGGAAGAAGATTTTGGACTTGATAATCCCTTTAACGTCTTTGAAGTGTCCAAAAGGAACATAGTTAGACATTTTCTCAGGAATGATTTTCACATTGTCCAGTACATTAAGTGTCGAAGTCTTAGCTGCAACAGGCATTTGTGAAGGATTATTCACTGCAGGAACTGGGGCAGGTTGGACACTAGGTGCAATCGGAGTCACATTTTGGGGTTCATAACCACCGTTGTAACCACTGATTACTGCTTCAAGGTTGAACGTATTCGCACCAACTTTGAAGTCATACCTAGACGACTTGACCCAATATGGCATACCACCAACTGCATCAAAATCTTCCTTGGTAAACGTAGTCCTATCAGGATACGCACTAACAAGTGTTGACAGGAATTCCTTCCTATCAGGTGTAAAATTAAAGTCTTTATCACAAATCGTGATTGACTCACTTCTATTATAACTTCTATCTGTCATATAATCTCCTAGTTTTAAAGTTATTTCTCATCATGTTTATAGGCTATCAAAAAAGTGGGGGCGTTGTCAAGCATTATTTTATTGGTTGTAATAATATTTTCATAGATTCTTTAATAGGTTTTGGATAGTTCCCTTTCCTATTCTGAAACTTATGTCTATTATAAACGTCCTCACCTTCGTTAGTCCAAACTCTAAATGCTTTACATTCAACTGCCTGTTCAGCACATATTTTTCTATTTGAACAATCAAATTTTTGACAAGGTGCAGGCCCCACATCAGTAATTGCATCTGCAAAGGCACTATAGTGTGGGTCATGATTAATGTAGTATGACTCATCAACTTTTAACGGGTCTCTAGTTCTCATTGTTTGCACCTGTAATTTCGTCTAACAAATTAAGGTCAACCTTTTCTAGTAAAGTAACCTTAAACTTATCTCCAATCGTTTCGACTAAGTGTGGAACTGAAACTCCTTTCGAAGTTGCAATATCTACTCTCTGAGTAAATTCCCTGTAGTCGTCTTTTGAAAGTATCGCTTCCATTATGCTATCTCCTTAATAAACTCATTGGTCAAAAACCTTGAAGTGGTTTTTGAACTCTGATTCTTTTTAAAAGCACCCAAGAGTTTTCTCTTAGTTGCACCTACCAATTCATCGTCCAACTCTGAGTCACCTGATACACCTAGTGCATTAGATGAGGTTAGGAACAACTTATTGTATCCTTTCACATTTTTGCAAATACCTTCTTTTCTGATTTGTCTCCAAGCGGCACTAACATCAAAATAAGGAAGACATCTTGCAAGTCCATGTAAATCTTGTTTTCTACCAAGAACAAAGTATCCAGTAACAATCACACCAGTCTCAGCAGACAACCATTCTAGTAGGTTCTGAGTTTGGTCGAAAGAAACATTCTCTGCATTCGAATCGTGGTAAAGATATGACTTATGAGTAAATGGGTCAATCATGTATCTTTTTCTATGAGCTCTCCAATAGTAATCATCGTCACTTTGTTGTTCATTGACTTCTTCACGTTCTGAGTCTGAAGTATCCATTATTTTTGAATTGTGAGAGAATCCATCAGTGATTACAGTCATGATTGATTTCTCGATACCGTACTCTTTATTGAACTCAGGAATCAAACATCTCATTGCAAGTAGACAATGGTCAAGTGGTGTACCACCCAGTCTATACCCGCTAGGAGTACCGTACCTAGGCATATCATACCAACCCGAACCATCATAATCTATGTGTTCAATTTCACCAAACCAGTTGTTATGAGCTTGGACAACTTTCATGAAACTTCTGTAGTTGTAGTTCTCAAAAGTGAACTGGTTCCAAATTTGTGAAAGATAAGTATGTGCTTTGACATAATCGTTAGTACCTTGTTTGTCTGAGAACACCTCAATCAATCTAGTGTAACCACCCCAGTAAGATTCTTCGTTTTTCTCACCCTCAGCTCTGTATGCATCACTGAAAAGATAAACTCTATGTGGAATCTGAACTTTTCTGCAGAAGTCAACCAAGACCATAGTTTGTTCTATAAGGTCAGCAGCTTCATTACAAATTGAACCTGACCAGTCAAGTAAAATCTGAAGACCGTGGTTTTTACCATCAGGAATGTAAGTTACTTTTTTGAAAATATCATCTACGATTTGATATTTTGCAAGTCTGTTCATATCTAACTTACCAGTTTTACCTTGGAAAGCGTGTTTACTTCTCATTGCAGTTTGTTTCATTTCAAATTCTTTTGCCATGTGAGAAACAATCTTTTTGTTTTTGTCTCTTAACTTTTTAGAAGACCACTTAGCTTTGACTAACTCTTTATCCAAATCTTCCTGAGACTTGTAAGAGTCTTTACTAGTAAAGTAGTTGTCAAATTCAGAAATCATAGTTTTGTATGGAAGGACTATGTCTTTGAAGTTGTCTTTTTCTTTGAACTTATCTTTAAGTAAAACAGTAGAAGATATAATGTTGTCTTCAGAAATAAACATTTCTTCATTGTTGTGTGCATTGTGTTCAGTGATTGACTCCCTTGCACCTTCTTCATCATCATACTCACCCTTGAATTCACCACCTTCTTTTCCAGTGTATTTTCTCTCAGGAGCTTCTTCAGGACTTTCGTCACTCTCTTTACCTGCAGAACCTGACTCGTCTTCACCTTCTTCAGTTTCTTCGTCGCCGTCCTCAGAACCACCCTCAGAACCGTTTAAGTCAGGAAGACTGTCCCAAGTGCCGTCTTCGTCCTTTTCATCGTCAGCATGAGGCATTGAATCAAAATCGTCACCATCTTCCTCTTCACCCTCTTCTTCATCATTTTCAATCATAAGAGTCTGAGGAACTATTGATTCGTCAGTCTCATCTCTAGTCTCATTTTCTTTAGACCAATCGTAAATCGCATTTGCACATTCTTCAACATCTTCCCAAGTGACACAATCTTCTGCCATTTGCAAGAAACCTGCCTCTTCTTTAGAAAGTGTAATGTTTACTCTCGCACCAACTTTAGTAATCAAGTTGATTTTGTCAATCAATGAAAGTGCATTTACATCTCTTTTTGCAATACCAAAGAAGTCCATTTCCATTAACTCATTGTATGCAGTGTAGAATGACTTCCTTAAGCCTGGATATTTGTTTTTGATTGCTTTCTCAATCCTCACGTCTTCAACAACGTTAAGGTATCCTTTAAGTGTTCTGTTTTTAGTCAATGCAGAATGAACACCCTCATATGGAGTATTCAATGCGTGACCAACTTCGTGACCCATGAACAGGTCATAAAGTTCGTTTGATAAATCTTCTTTGAATATAGGACAACAAAGTATCCTATTCTTCATATCGAAATATGCAGTAGGTACTTTTTTGTGTACTATAGTTAAGTTTTCAGTTGCCATTAGTTTGGCAAGTTGGTTTTTTTGCGATTTCTTATTTGTCATGATTATAAGCTACCATAAATGTTATGTCGTTGTCAAGCATTAATTTACCCGTGAGGGTTACCCATATTTGCCCAGTCATCGAGCATTTGGTCTGAAAGAACAGTTCTTGCAAAATCTATGATATTTGCACCATGGTCTTTATCACCAGTAAATTTAGACACTTTTGTCAAATTTGCAGGATTTAGTGCTTTAACAACGTCCATATCGGACATATCTGCAACATCAGAAATGACTCTGTCTATTGCGAGGTCTGTTGAAAAATGTGACATATTTAACTCCTTTTTTATTCTTTATGGTAATAGGCTACCACAAAAATGGAGTCATTGTCAAGCAGTGCGTATCGTGATTTTGTCTTTAGATAGGTCTTGGGTTCGTTCATCTGAGAGAATCATATTAGAATTCTCAGTGAACCACATTGAAATCGTGTGTCTAGAACACCTTCTGACTGGATATACTCCATGAAGATGATATAATCCTTGGAACAGGATTCCCTCACACGCATTAGGTTTGTGTATGTAATCTTGGTCGGGAAAATAGGTTTCTCCACCACCATAATTATCATTAAGTGTTAAGATAAGTGTCCATTCACGACTAGGATTTTCTTCCTTTTGGTCGTGTTGAATTTCCACATTAGAGTAAGTGTCTAAGTGTGGGTCTTGAACACCACCTATTTCCCACTCATTTAATGCAGTCATCTCAGGGTAAACTTTTTGATTTGAGGATTTGTAGATTTCCCCTACACAATCGTAACTTATTCTATTGAATATGTCTCTTACCCATTGTGTATGGATATGAAGTAAATCTATTGCACGGTAATCAGTACCGTCACCAATACTACGCTTGTGCTTGTGCGTTTGGTGAAAGTGTATCAGGTTCATCGCTTCCTGATTCGTCACTAGATTCGGAATCTTTAGCAGATTGAACGTTTTGGATATACTTTGCGAGTGCTTGTCGTTTTTCATACTCTAGTCTTTTTCGCCTTTCTTTAGGACGGGCTTTCATTGCACGTTCTAATTTTAATTTAGATGCACGTTGAAGAAATATAATTCCGTTTAAATGGTCTATCTCGTGTTGTACACATCTTGCACCTAATCCTTCAAGTGTAATTAAGTGTTCTTCTCCATTTGCATCGAAGTATTTCATTTCCACTACTTTACTTCTTTTAATCATGAGGTATATATCAGGGAATGATAAACACCCTTCTTTTAATAAATCTGTTTCTTGTGAAATTCTAGTAAGTTCAGGATTGAAAAATGCCTGTATTCCGTCTTGGGTTCTCATTACAAAAACTCTTGCATCGATTCCAACCTGATTTGCAGATAAACCAATACCACCAAACTTTTCCATTGCTTCTGAAAGTTTTTCTTCTATTTCTTTTGGGTCGTGTGTTGGGTTTTTAAAATCAAACTCCATAGGTGGAGTTCTTAATACCTTTGAGGCTTCTTCTACTAATTGATACATAATTTATTGTTGTTTTATTCCACTTGATGTCATATATAGTGCTTTACCTGCCCACCCACCTGCAGAACGAGTTCGCATTGTAATAGGCATCATATAACTATTTCTTCCATGTTTCCAATATATTTCTAATGATTGTGTTCCTGTAGCTCTTTTAACTGAAATGGATTTTAATTCTTGTGGTTTTGCATAACAAGTTGCAACCATTTCTTCATTACTAGAAACATCTGAAATACTTGAAGAATTTTCTGAACCAACTAACAGTTTATAAGGACAAGGTGTTCCACTTGCATTAGGAAATGTATAGAAACCAATAATATTTAATAAGTGTGCTAATTGTCTTGGTCTTTTAATATAAGTCGCATACTTATCTAAAATAAAGTTTCTGAATGGGTAATACATTCCGTCTTGATAAAAGTTTAAACTATCTTTTGCAAACTCCTTTCCTAGTGTTTCAAATTTTGCTTTAGAACCTGATTCAGTATATCTATCTCTTTTTATTGGATTTGCAATTAGAGCCTTATATGCATTTGGGTGTTTATTCTTTTTAATTAAACCACTTGCATACTTCCATGCAGAATCAATAAGTTTTTCCATATCTTTAACACCTGACTTATCTTTGTGTTTATGATATTGTGCAATTATACTTGCGTTCATTTTAGGTGTTACGTCTGACCCTGAAGATATTTTATTTGAATATCCTAAGAAAGTTCCGTCTGAGAATTCAACTACTGTATCTGAAGGATTCTTTCTATCGATTCCGCCTGGTTTTGCTTGTGGACACCAGTAATAGTTTGAAACTTTTGCACCACTCAAATCACTTTGAATTGCGACTGCGTTACTCTGACCTATTTTTATATCCCTTTGTGCAGTTTCGTCTTTATCTAATAGTTCAACAATATCTTCATAGGAAACATCAGAACCGTCTCCTTTTAGTACACCCGTTTTTCCACTTTTACCTGCAATCATTTTTTCCCATTCTATAGTATCCATACTTCTTTCTGATTTATGAATTAAAAAGTACATTGATAACACTTCATTTACATCTGAAGATGCAGTTGCACTTTTACGGGACTTCATTCCAAAGTGTCCTTCCACATTACTTTTTGTTGCACGAATGTAATAAGGTTGTTCTTGGTCGTCTATTTCTATTTGAAAAGTAAATTTCCCTTTTCCTAGTACATAGATTTCTTCACCTTTTGGTGAATCTGTACACCTATATTTTAATTTTCCTGGCCCTACTAATTGATTAATTATGTCATCTGAAACCTTTAAAGTATAGTAAGGGTTAAATGTACCTCTTTGTTGATAATTTGGAGATACAGTCATTTCACTCACATACTCTAAGTTTGGTTTCGAATCGAACCATGCGTGATTTTGGAATTGTGAGAAACTTTTCATATATACTATTTATCCTAATCGGCAAGTCGTGAGAAGTTTTTATACTTTTCAAATCGCAATACATTATTAAATTTATCATAAAGTGCCTCTCCTTTATGACTTATAATAAATGCATTTGTTCTTTCTGTCAACGTATTCAATAATTTTAAAAAGTCGTCTGTTCCTGCAACGTCCAGTGAAGAATCAAACACTTCGTCTAAAATCAACAAGTTAGTGTTTACTGAGTTCTTCATTCTTGCAATAGCTCTCCATGTAAATAAAAGTGATAAATCGATTCTCATTTTCTCACCTTGCGAGAAGTTATCGTATTTGAATACGTCTCTGAATCTTGATTTAATTGTTTCTTCGAATGATTCATTTAGTTCGAATCCAACATAGAATTCTAATTGTGCAAGATACTTGTTAATCATTTTGTTCATGATTGGAACATATTGTTTTATGATTTTTTGTTTTACACCTTGGTCTCTCAATAAGGTATTTGCAATATCAAAATAGTGTGCTTGTTCTGATAATGATTCTTTCTTAGATAATAGAATGTCTAACTTATCTTCATTGTCGATAATTTTTTCTGAAGTATCAGAACCACCTGTACCTTCTATTTGTAAGTCTTCAATTTCACCCTGAAGTTTTTTGACGTATTTTTGATTGGATACAATCTCAGTTTGGATTACTGCAATTTGTTTTTGAAGTGATTCGATTGCAGTTGATACTTCACTTATTTTAGCGAGTCTTTCTTCTGAGTTTTCGATTGTGGTTTGAAGTTGGTCGAGTCCCGATAGAAGTTCATTCTTCTTCGTCTCCTTCTCTGCGACATGAATTTTTTTATGTTCTTCATCTATTCCTTGTTTACACGTTGGACAATTA
>Ga0163109_10001723_pt1 | contig 17241 bp, 15 predicted proteins | sample CRUFie1St13metaG_FD_108704 | JGI IMG/M metagenome (GOLD analysis project Ga0163109, IMG submission 108704) | Marine microbial communities from the Costa Rica Dome - CRUD Field 142mm St13 metaG | ecosystem: Environmental > Aquatic > Marine > Oceanic > Photic zone | place: Costa Rica: the Eastern... | reverse complement strand
AGCGGTAATCTGCCTGAGCGCCATGTTCATCGCGGTGCTGAGCTATCCGTATCTGGAAGGACTGGATGACGATCGTGAGGAATACTTTCTGCTGTTAGGTGTTGCAACTGTCGGAGCGGTTGTGCTGGTGAGCAGCAATCACTTCGTCAGCGCCTTGCTGGGGCTGGAGACGCTGAGTATGTCGCTGTACGGCATGGTGGCGTACACGGTACATTCCCAAAAGGCTGATAAATATCCATTGGAAGCGTCGGTAAAGTATCTGGTTCTCTCCGCTGCCGCATCTGGATTTTTGCTGTTCGGCATGGCGCTTGTTTACGGGCAAACAGGCACTCTGGCCTTTGCCAGTCTGACAGATTTGTCGGAATCGAGTCTCGGGAGCGGATTTTCTGTTGTCGGACTGCTGCTGATTATCGCCGGGATCGCATTCAAATTGTCACTGGCGCCATTTCACATGTGGACCCCAGACGTTTATGAAGGAGCTCCGCTACCTGCCACGACCTATTTGGCTACGATCGGCAAGGCTGCCGTTTTTGTGGTGCTGTTACGCTTTGTGGAAATTTCCGAAGCGCTATCCCTGACGGGAATACTGGGAGTTCTGTCTTTCCTGGCGGTACTTTCGATCCTCGCAGGCAACCTGCTGGCACTGATGCAGCAGAACGTGAAGCGACTTCTGGCGTATTCTTCTATTGCGCATATGGGCTATCTGCTAATTGCGGTGGTCGCGAGCTATTACCTCGAGGGCCGCGTAGGGATAGAGGCGATCAGCTTTTACCTTGTTGCGTATATCATCATGTCATTGGGAGCTTTCGGCGTGACGTCAATGGTCTCCAGCAGCGACAGTGAGCGCAATACTATTGACGACTATCGCGGCCTCTTTTGGAGGCAGCCGCTACTGGCTGCGGTGTTCACCGCAATGATGCTTTCGCTTGCCGGTATTCCGCTTACTGTGGGTTTTATTGGCAAGTTCTACTTGTTTTTTGCCGGCGTTGAAGCGGCGCTGTGGCCACTCTTGGCGGCATTAATCGTGGGCAGTGGCATCGGCCTCTATTATTATCTGCGGATCGTCTATCGGATGCTGGAGCCAGCTGCCAGCTCAGAACTATCGACGATGTCTCTTCAGCTTAGCTCGGGATCTTACGGAGTTGTCCTGTGTCTTTCTCTGCTACTGCTGGGATTGGGAATCTACCCTGCGCCTATTATCGATCTGATCGAGGCTATTTCGACATACGTCTGAGTCGTTTCTGGGCGTTCAGCCCTCCTTCGGGTTACAGTCTCTCGCTCATGAAGAAGGCTGCGTCCAGTGCCTACCCGTTTCTGGAACCCTCTGCTGTCGGCGCATTTCGTAACTTCGGAGTCTGCTTCAAATAAGATCTATGACATTCTGGTCTTCATGCAGTCGAATCGCATAACGTTGATGGGCAGTGTATGAACAATCACGATTCAATGGCTGAGAGGAGGTTTTGCGGATTCTTTCTGATTGCGCTTCGAAGTGAATGTGGATTGACGGGATCAACTGTCTGTGAGTCTTATCTGACTCTCGGAAATCGCTAGTCAAACGGGACCACGTCTAATGGAGAAAGACGCAGGTCTGCCGCTAAAACAACGGACACCCCGATTTTAAGAGGAGTACTGCTTTGAGCAACATAGCAGTCATTGGCGGCGGCAGTTTCGGTACGGTGATTGCCAATATCATCGCGGGAAATGGCCATAAGGTGCGTTTCTGGATGCGCAGCGAAGGTCTTGCCAAGCAGGTCAATAAACAACATGAGAATCCTGAATATCTGCCCGGTTATCCTCTGGCCGAGCGCGTTGTTGCGACCCATGATATGGGACAGGCCGTAAGCGGAAGCAGCGTCATCTTCGTTGCTGTTCCGAGTACTTCGTTCCGATCTGTCGTACAACAAATCATGGAGCATGCCGCTTCCGGGGTGATTCTAGTCAGCACTACTAAAGGGATAGAAGCAGGGAGTTTTATGCTGATGAGTGAGGTGCTCAAGGCAGAGGCGCCTGAAGCAAAGATCGGCGTGTTGAGTGGCCCGAATCTTGCCAAAGAGATCGCTGCAAGCCAGATGACCGGAACTGTCATCGCGAGTAGTCAGGAATCTGTGCGTACTACGATTCAGGAACTGCTCAAGTCGGACACATTCAGGGTCTACGCGAATGATGATGTATTCGGTATAGAGCTTGGTGGCTCGATGAAAAATATTTACGCCATCATTGCGGGTATCGCTTCCGCCTTAGGTATGGGTTACAACACCAATAGCATGCTGATCACCAGAAGCCTGACGGAGATGGCCCGGTTTGGCCGAGAGATGGGGGCTGACCCCATGACCTTCCTGGGTTTGGCCGGGGTCGGAGATCTTGTGGTGACCTGTTCTACCCCATTGAGTCGCAACTATCGCATCGGTGAAGCTCTGGGTAGAGGCAAATCGCTTGAGGAAGCCATTGAAGAAGTAGGGCAAGTTGCTGAAGGGGTAAATACGGTCAGACTGGTGGCGCAAAAGGCCGAGGAAAAAGCCGTCTATATGCCCCTGGCCACTGGCTTGTATAAAATACTGTATGAGCAGCACTCCATCGAGAGTATTATTTCGTCGCTAATGCTTGGAGATCAGGCTCTTGATGTTGAGTTTGCAGCACACTCTGAGAAGGTTTTGATAGAGGAATGAATATGCCTGAACAATTGGATGATCTTGTTGAAAACGTTCGCGAGCTTTCAGGTTGGGTACGCGTTCTGTTCGTGATATTTTTTATTGTGGTGTTACATCTCGTTATAGGGCCCTTAATTGTGCTGCTGGCCCTAGCGCAGGGTTTATTCCGTATCTTTAATGCAAAAGCCAACGAAAACCTTGCTGGATTCGGGGCCTTGCTAGTGACCTACGTCGCGCAAATTCTCAACTTTGTAACCTTTAATTCTGAGACCCGGCCTTTCCCGTTTTCCGATTTTCCTGGCGGGCAGGTTGAGCCTTCAGAAGCCACGGGCGTTAATGCCGATCCGTCAGACAGCATAAGTGCGGTATTCTCACGGGAAGAGGGTCAAGGGGAGGTAGGCAAACCCGCTAAAAAAGCCTCAAAGAAAGCTGTGAGTAAGAAAAAAGCTACGGGTAAGGTGAATAAAACAGCACAGTAAAGGCACTTCGTTCAGTGCGTTTGTACTTAATACGTCATGGTGAGGCTCAGATTGACTCAAGCTTGGAGAGCTGTCGGAGTCTCTCGCGTAAGGGTCGCGACCAAACAGCTGCAGTGGAAAAAACCTAGCTTCAGCGCATGCCGTCAGTACTGGTGGCCTATCGAAGCTCTCTGACTCGAGCCTTGCAAACGGCCGATGAGGTAATTTTTCAATTCCCTGAGCTGTACTTCAGCGTGGCCGACTGGTTGTTACCCGAAGCCAACCCGGAAAGTGCGCTGACGCAGTTCGAAAAAATTGGTCGGCTGCCGGGCTTTAATGAGCCTCCTTCGCCTACAGAGCAGCCGGGCGGACTACTGATTGTGGGGCACAATCCTGTGCTAAGTGTTCTCTGGACCTTACTGCAGGGTGAAAACTCCGGTCATCCGGTGATTATGGGTACCAGTCAGCTGGTTTGTCTCGACGTTTTTTCGCCCTGCCATGACGGCGGCGCCTTCATATATACTGTGGAGCTATGAAACACTACACAAAGCTTCTGGCCATTATAAGTGTCTGGCTCGTGCAAGCGGCCGGGTATGCTAAACCTGCTAGTCATACCCTAGTGGAAGAATTTCCGGATTCGATGCTCGTGAGCGTTGAGTTTGAGTCGGACAGCAATTATCGCCTGATCCTCGGTCGTCTACAGCGCTCACGCGGCGTCGTAGTTCCGGAAAGCGAAGAGCGTATTCGCGGTGACGTCAGCAAGCTGATCTTTGAGATCCCCCGTGAATACTCAGCCGAAGATGTGTATGGTTTTTTCCGGAGCAGCTTTTCCGGCAAGGGGTATGAAGAGTTATTCGGGTGCATTGGCCGGGAGTGCGGTAGTAGTAATTACTGGGCGAACGACATTTTCCGAAATCGGGTGTTGTACGGTCCCGAGCGCAATCAGTACTTCTTGAACGTCCGGACGCAGACTGAGGGTGCTGAGCCAGCACACATTGCACTTTACGTCATTACCCGGGGTAACCGTCGTACCTATGCTTATCTTGAAATCGTTGAACCGCCCGGCACCTCGGGCCCTATTCAGATCGTCGGAGAGGATGTTCTGACTGAAATTGAGGAGGTCGGCGCGATCATCCTGTCCGGCATAAGCTTTTCGCCTGATGACCAGCTAGACGCGTCGGTTGATTTGTCGGAACTGGCGCTGGAGTTGTCGGAACGACCTGAGCAAAAATTTTATGTGGTCTCGCACTTGGCAGCGGAAGGGATTCTCGATCAGCTCCTCGCGCGGTCGACCAGGCGTGCTGAAGCGGTCAGGCGTCACTTGATCGCTCTTGGGGTTGATGAATCGCAATTGGTTCCGAGAGGCCTTGGTCCACTGGCCCCGCTTTGCGCACGACAGCGGTGTGCGGACAGATTGGAACTGATACTGATGCAACCTGCTAATTAATCAGCGATAGGAATTCGTTGCGAGTTGTTGAGCTGTCTCTGAAGGCTCCCAGCATGCAGGATGTGGTCATGCTCGAGTTTTGCTTTTCGACGCCCCGCATCATCATGCACATGTGTTTTGCTTCAATGATGACAGCAGCACCAGCAGCGTTGGTTTTTTCGAGTATGCAATTGGCAATCTGGCTGGTCAGATTCTCCTGAATTTGCAGTCGTCTCGCAAAAACGTTAACTAGGCGCGCAATTTTTGACAGTCCGATCACCTTTCCTCTGGGTAAATAGGCCACGTGGCATTTGCCGATAAACGGCAGCATGTGGTGCTCGCACATGGAATAAAGCTCGATATCTTTGACTATGATGATTTCATCAGTGTCTGAGGGAAACATGGCGTCGTTTATCACTTCGTCAAGATCCATCTTATAGCCCTGAGTTAAAAACTCCATCGCTTCCGCCGCGCGCTTTGGTGTGTCAACGAGTCCGGCGCGATCAGGGTCTTCGCCAGTGGCTTTGATGATGTCTAGATATGCTTGTTCCATAGTAGGCCTTGTTGAATTTCATGTATTAACGCTTTAGCAGCATTGGTTAGGTACCGATAATTCATTAAACGCCCGGTAGTATAAACCTTGTGCCTTGAGATTCCAGAAAATTAGGAAAGTCGTCAGTGCTCCTTAGAACTTATATCCTCAACACTGCAGCAAAGTTCAATGAGGCTGATCTGATTTATGGTCATGGAACCGACTCGGCTCTGGATGACGCGGTTTACCTTGTTTACAGCACATTGGGCATTGGCTTTGATGTTGACTTTGAGCGGTCCGACCGCACTCTCTTAATGAATGAAATGAAAACTCTGGAGGTCAGGGTTGAGCAACGACTGCGCGACCGCAAACCGGTCGCCTATATTGTTGGTGAGGCATGGTTTTGTGGGCACGCGTTTGAAGTAGATAAAAGGGTGCTGATTCCGCGCTCGCCGATTGCTGAGCTGATTCAGAACCGCTTCCAGCCGATGCTGGTGTGCCCTCCTGAAACGGTTCTGGATTTGTGTTGCGGTTCAGGTTGTCTCGGGATTGCCTGTGCCCTTGAGTTTGCTGAAGCGAGAGTTGAGGTTTCAGACGTTTCAGAGGATTGCCTAGAGGTCGCAAAAGGGAATATCCGCAGACATGACTTGCTCGGCAGGGTCCAGTGCATAAGATCGGATCTGTTTGCGTCGCTAACAGGCAAGAAGTATGACCTGATTGTCTCCAATCCCCCCTATGTGTCTCTATCTGACGTTGAAACCCTGCCAGCCGAATATCAGCATGAACCGAAGTTGGCGTTGTTGAGTGAAGAGGGCGGTCTGGCGATACCGCTCGAAATTTTGCGCCGGGCAGGTTCATACCTGAACAAGGGCGGATTGCTGGTTCTGGAGGTGGGTTTAGGAGCGGAGGCTCTTTGCCAAAGAGTTCCTGAGGTTCCCTTTCTGTGGATGGAATTCGCCCAGGGCGGGGATGGGGTTTTGGTCATCCGTGCTGAGGAATTACATCGTTACAGGGAATACCTCATTTAGTGTACAATTCGACCCCGTTTTGCGGCGGGCAACGTCTAAATTGACTGAGGTCTCCTATGTCAGGCAACAGTTTTGGAAAATTATTCACAGTAACAAGCTTCGGTGAAAGCCACGGTCCTGCGCTTGGCTGTGTCGTCGACGGCTGTCCTCCCGGTCTTGAATTATCGGAGGCCGACATGCAGCAGGATCTTGATCGCCGCAAGCCCGGTCAATCTCGATTCACTACGCAGCGCCGGGAAGCTGATTCTGTGAAAATTCTGTCCGGCGTGTTTGAGGGTAAAACGACTGGGACGCCAATTGGCCTGCTGATTGAAAATACTGATCAGCGTTCAAAAGACTACAGCAAGATCAAGGATCAATTTCGTCCTGCTCACGCTGACTACACCTATTTCAAGAAATTTGGCATTCGAGACTACCGGGGAGGCGGGCGTTCCTCCGCCCGAGAAACAGCAATGAGGGTTGCTGCAGGCGCGATCGCCAAGAAATACCTCCATAAGGAATCTGGTGTTCGGATTTTGGGATACTTGTCCCAGCTGGGCCCGATAGCCATTCAGCAGGTGATTCCGAAAGAGATCGAGCAGAACCCCTTCTTCTGTCCTGACCCTGATAGGGTGCCTGAGATGGAAGAGTACATGGTCAAGCTGAATAAGGAGGGCAACTCTGTCGGCGCTAAAATCACGGTGGTCGCTAGCAATGTGCCGGTCGGACTCGGTGAGCCCGTCTTTGATCGCCTTGACGCAGATATTGCCAAAGCGCTGATGAGTATAAATGCGGTCAAAGGTGTTGAGATCGGCGCGGGCTTCGACTCAGTGGGCCAAAAGGGCTCCGAGCACAGGGATGAGATCACCGCTGATGGGTTCCTTAGCAATCATGCCGGAGGAATACTTGGTGGCATTTCCTCAGGTCAGGACATTGTCGCGAATCTTGCTCTCAAACCGACATCTAGCATTCGCTTACCGGCAAGGTCCCTAACGACCATCGGCGAGGAGACAGAAGTTATCACCACTGGGCGTCACGACCCCTGCGTTGGTATCAGGGCGACCCCCATCGCTGAGGCGATGCTGGCTTTGACGCTAATGGACCACTTTCTGCGTGATCGAGGGCAGATTGGCAGAAGATAGACACCGGCTAATATTGTAAAGCGCAACAGACGCGCACCAAACAGGCTAATAGTATGAGTGGAAAGACCCTATACGACAAAATCTGGGACTCGCATCTGGTTAAAGAGCGAGAAGATGGCACCAGTCTGATATACATCGATCGTCATCTCATTCATGAGGTGACCTCTCCTCAGGCGTTTGAAGGCCTTCGCATGGCGGGAAGGCAGCCATGGCGGGCTTCTGCAAACTTCGCTACACCTGATCACAACATTCCGACTACCAGTGAAGAGAGAAAGCAAGGTCTGGAAGGCATCAAAGATCCGGTTTCGAAGATACAGGTATCAACTCTCGATGATAACTGCAGCGAGTTCAATATCTTTGAGCTCAAGATGAATGATCTGCGCCAGGGTATTGTTCATGTGGTTGGGCCAGAGCAGGGTGCAACCTTGCCGGGTATGACTATCGTCTGCGGGGATTCTCATACGTCCACACACGGTGCGCTGGGTGCGCTTGCGCACGGTATTGGCACATCTGAAGTTGAGCACGTTCTGGCTACTCAGTGCCTGATGCAGAAGAAAATGAAAAACATGCTCATTCGAGTCGACGGTGTGCTGTCTATTGGTGTCACCGCTAAAGATATCGTCTTGGCAATTATCGGCAAGATCGGTACCGCCGGTGGCACGGGCTACACCATAGAATTTGGTGGAGAAGCGATCCGTAGCCTTACCATTGAAGGACGTATGACAATTTGCAATATGGCAATCGAAGCAGGGGCAAGAGCGGGACTGGTTGCTGTGGATGAGGTCACGCTCGAATACATAAAAGGCAGACCGTTTGCTCCGAAAGGAGCTCTTTGGGAAAGGGCAGCGCAAGCCTGGAAAGAATTGGTCAGTGACGCAGATGCGTACTTTGATTCTGTCATAGAGTTACAAGCTGCTGATATTGAACCTCAGGTGACCTGGGGTACCTCACCTGAGATGGTTGCGCCAGTGAGCGGGGCAATACCGACGCTGGAAAATGAACCAGATTCGATAAAGCGGGGCAATATGGAGCAGGCTTTGCGATATATGGGGCTTTCCGGCGGTACAGCCATCGAGGATATTAAACTGGACTGTGTCTTCATTGGTTCTTGTACGAACTCGAGGATCGAAGACCTGCGCGAAGCTGCAAAGGTCGTTGCTGGCAAGAGAGTAGCCGCAAATATAGAGATGGCGCTCGTCGTTCCGGGTTCTGGGTTGGTAAAACAGCAAGCAGAAAGTGAAGGTCTGGATAAGATTTTTATTGAAGCCGGGTTGGAGTGGCGCGAGCCCGGCTGTTCCATGTGTCTGGCCATGAACTCAGATCAGCTGGGAGAAGGAAAGCATTGTGCATCGACATCCAACCGAAATTTTGAAGGGCGCCAGGGGTTTGGTGGCCGCACACATCTGGTCAGCCCGGCCATGGCGGCCGCGGCGGCATTGCATGGCCACTTTGTTGATGTGAGGAAGCTGGCTTGAGGCGTTTATCATGAAAAAATTTACAGTTAAATCAGGTCTTGTGATGCCTCTGGATAGGGCGAATGTTGATACAGACTTTATTATCCCGAAACAGTTTCTCAAATCGGTCAAACGTTCGGGCTTTGGCGTAAATCTGTTTGACGAGCATCGATATCTGGATAAGGGGGAGCCAGACATGGATAACAGTTTGCGCCCGATTAATCCCGACTTTGTGCTGAATCAAGCACGCTATCAGAGTGCGTCGATCTTGCTGGCAAGAGATAATTTCGGCTGCGGTTCGTCAAGGGAACATGCGCCCTGGGCGTTGGAGGATTATGGTTTCAGAGTGATTCTGGCTCCTAGTTACGCAGATATCTTTTTCAATAACTGTTTCAAGAACGGTATTTTGCCAATCGTTCTACCTCGTCAAACTGTAGACGAGCTGTTTGAGGCAGTGCTTGCTAATGAAGGGTATAGCTTGGAAGTGGATTTGGAGCAGCAAGATCTGCGCCGACCTGATGCGCCCGATATTGCGTTTGAAGTCGATGCTTTTCGTAAGCGTTGTCTTTTAAACGGTTTAGACGATATTGGCATAACACTTGAGGATGCTGAGCTGATTACTGCTTTTGAATCACGCTGGCGGGAGAAGGCTCCCTGGTACTTTGCTCAGTCGTATAATGAGGCGGCTGAAAACAGCGATGCTGCTGAGGATCAGCGTACTTTTTAACGAGATTTAGAGTACATGAAAAAATTTAACGTTGCGATCGCTGGAGCCACCGGTGCGGTTGGCGAGGCTCTGATCAGCATTCTTGAAGAGCGGGATTTTCCGGTTGCTCAGTTATTCCCGCTAGCGAGCGAACGCTCGGCTGGTTCAACTGTTATGTTTAGGAATAAACCGGTCAAAGTCCAGAGCCTTTCTGAATTTGATTTTACTCACGCTGAAATCGGTTTGTTTTCAGCCGGCGGGAGCGTGTCTGCTGAATTTGCGCCAAAGGCGGGCCGGTGCGGTTGTATTGTGATAGACAATACCTCCCATTTCAGATACCGGGACGATATTCCGCTTGTCGTTCCAGAGGTCAATCCTCAGAGCATCGCCGAGTATCAAAATCACAACATCATTGCAAACCCGAATTGCTCCACGATACAGATGCTGGTGGCTCTGAAGCCAATCCACGATGCGGTACGGATAAAACGCGTCAGTGTGGCAACTTACCAAGCCGTTTCTGGTACCGGTAAAGCTGCTGTTGAAGAGTTGGCGAAGCAGACGGCTGAATTACTCAACGGCCGTGATGCCGAGTGTGCGGTTTATCCTCGTCAAATCGCCTTTAACGTCCTTCCTCACATAGATCAGTTTCTGGAGAACGGCTATACGAAAGAGGAAATGAAAATGCACTGGGAAACCCAAAAAATTTTCGGAGATGCTGAAATAATGGTCAGTGCAACCTGTGTTCGTGTTCCGGTTTTTTACGGTCACTCTGAAGCAATTCAAATAGAAACTGAAAACAAGCTGAGTGTGACAGAGGCACGAGCGCTGCTTGAGTCGGCTCCGGGTGTGGAGCTTATGGATGGTCAGGCGGATGGTGCTTACCCCACGGCATTTCATGATTCTGCGGGCCAGGATCAAGTGTTTGTCGGCAGAATCAGGGAGGACCTCTCCGTACCTAACGGGCTCAACCTCTGGGTGGTTTCCGATAATGTGCGAAAAGGGGCGGCATTGAACTCAGTCCAGATCGCTGAAGAGTTGATAAAAAGCTACTTATAATGAATACTTGCGACTGGTAATAGAGGGAGTTTCTGGATCCGTGAGGCTGTATTAAAGCTCCTTTGTGGACCGTTTTGGCTGCCTCTTTTTCCTCTGGTGGAGAGCGGCGGAACGCTTAGATGGCCCTCAAAAGCCGTTGAGGATCTACACAACTAGTCGCGCTATCAATCGGAGACTTCCGTTCCAGCGCGTCAAAGGTGAAGGGCACCATGCTTAGGCGAAACACGGTTTGGTTTGTTGGCTTGCTGCTTTGCCTTGCGGCATCCCACTCTTCGGGTCTTGGCCTTGGCGTCGTCACTGTTGAGTCCTATCTCAATCAACCTCTCAGGCTTCGGATCGAGATTCTCGAGTTGGGGGAAACCCGAATTGGTGACGTTACTGTGCAAATGGCCTCAGCGGACGATTTTGCTAGATTCGGGATTGAGCGGGTTGGCATTTTGTCGAACGTGCGTTTTCGTACACAAGAGTCTGCCAATGGCGCCTATGTGTTTCTGTCCAGCAATGAAATCGTCACGGAACCCTACCTCAGTTTTATCCTCGAAACGCGTTTTCCCAGCGGTCGGGCCTTGAGTGAGCACACGGTTTTATTGGATCTGCCTGTATATTTGGAAGAACCTGCCCGAGCGGGAAGCGGGCTTAGCCAGCCTACTAGCGCCGCTTTACAAGAACCTGACAACAACACGGCCCGCACTGCTTTGTCAAAGCGCGATACAATCGAAACCGATTCCAGCAGCACGCTGATCGGTATTGCGCGTCAGATCCGTCCAGATGAATCCTTCTCGCTCCAGCAAACAATGATTGCAATCCAGATGTTGAACCCTGATGCGTTTGCTGACGGCAATATCAACCGCCTGCTGAACGGACAAGTACTCCGGATTCCAATAGATGAAGAGATCCGGTCGATAGATGCGGCTGAGGCGTTTGCTGAGGTCGGTCGGCAGAATCAGCAAATAGCAGATTTTGAGCCTTTTGGCGTGCCCGGGCAGGATGACTCAAGACGAAGTCGTCCCTCCGGGCGTCTCAGCGTAATTGCTGCTGACTCGGACGCTGGTGCGTCGTCAACAACTGCATTGGCAGCAGCTCAGGGAAATGAAGAGTTGGATCGCCGCATTGATGAGCTTGAAACTATATTGTTGGTGCGCCAGGAAGAGGCGGATCGAGCACGGGTAGATCGAGAAAACCTTAGTTTAAGGCTAGCGGATCTGGATGCTCAGATAGAAGCGGCGCAGGAGTTAATCCGTCTTCAGGACATCCGATTAGCCCAACTAAGAGAATCCTTGGCGCTGGCTCAAGCCGCGGCTGAAGCTGCTGCAGCGGAGCAAGCGGCGATTCGCGACTCTGATACGCAAACCTCAGCAGCGGAGACAGGTTCTGCTGGGCTTCTGGCGGCTCTCACGAAGAATCCCGTTATTCTTGTAGCCAGTTTAGGGTTCGGCGTTTTGCTTCTGGTTTGGGTCATGCTTCGCCGAAACCGGTTGGCCGTATCTAAAGACTCACGTTTGGAGCCCTTGTTTGAAACGCAAGTTGATGAGCGTACAGCTGCAGAGGAAGCCGCTCCCGCAGCTGCTTTTAATGAATCTAAGTCGGTCGGTGGGGGTTTTCCCGGCCCTAATCATGCTGAAGTGTCGGATGCTGCGCCTGTTGATTCTGACCGTGCTGTAGATGACGCCGATTCCTTTCTTGGTGATCTTGGAATTGATCCAGGTGAATTTGATTCCAGTGTCTTTGATCTTGACTATGCCGAGTATTCGAGAACCGAGGATCAGGGCGTTGCTCAAAAAGGTTCATTGCCGAGTGAGGATCTGGAAATGACCTTTGAATTGTTAGATCCGGAGTCGCCGGAGTCAGTTGAGGAAGAAGACCAGATTATTCATGAACCCGAGACCGTCGATTCCGAGAATGGACGTGAAGTGCCAAGGGAAGGGCTGTATGGTCGGCATGAGGGCCTGTCCGAAAAGACAGCTGTGTCACCGGATGGACAAGCGGAGCACGACCTGCATCTAGCTGTGTCGCTGCCCGAGGAGCAGGACCTAAGCAAGACTAAGTTCACTACTTCTGAGGCACGTAATCTTTCTTCAAAAAACACCTTCCAAACTGATTCGGATAACTCGGCACAGGAAGGCTCTCTAGATGGTGAAGACAGTGATGTACCCGCTGTGGAATCCGTTAGTAAAGTTGAGCTGGCAGACTTAGATTTTCTTTCTGAGGAAGAGATCAGCAGTCCAACGGATGCCGATAATGGGACTGATGAGTCTATTGACGAACTCTTCATTCTATCTGACGAAGAAGAAACAGCGACTAAACTGGAGTTAGCCTATGCCTATCAAAAAATGGGGGACTTCGACGGAGCGAATGAAATCCTGCAGGAGGTCATTGTAGAGGGTAATGAGGGTCAGATAGAAGAGGCTCGACAACTTCTCGAAGCCTTACGGGAGAACCCCTGACTTTCCCCTTGCCTCTCACCGAGCTCAACGCTCTCCTAAACCTTTGGTATTGTCGTGAGATTCAGTCCAGGTGGCTCTAGCTAACGTTCGATCAAATTCTTCTGACCGGATCGCGTTGACCGTCGAGTATGACGGGGCTACTTTTTCTGGATGGCAGAGGCAAAAGTTGCCCCCACTGAATACCGTTCAGGAAATCCTTGAAACTGCGTTGGCGAAGGTCGCTGACCAACCCGTCACGGTAATCTGTGCTGGCAGGACAGATGCTGGCGTGCATGCGACCTGTCAGGTCGTCCACTTCGATTGTCGAAAACCCCGGGAGAACAAAGCGTGGATACAGGGAGTCAACAGTCTACTTCCACGAGAGGTGCGGGTGGTCGCTGCAAACCCTGTTGAGCAGACGTTTCATGCTAGATTTTCTGCAGACTATCGCAGATATTGTTATCTCATAAGCAGTGCTCCTGTTGCCAGCGGGGTTTTTCATGGCAAAGTCACCTGTCTAAAAAGGTCGCTTGACACTCATGTCATGCACCAGGCGGCCCAGCGGCTTTTGGGCGAGAGGGATTTTTCAGCTTTTCGTGCGGCAGGTTGCCAATCATCCAGCGCTTATCGAAATGTGCAAGCCGTCTCGGTGGTCGAGTGGTGTGGGATCACCGTGATTGATATTCGCGCAAATGCTTTTTTACAGCACATGGTTCGCAATATCAGCGGATCGCTGATCGAAATCGGGTTAGGGAAGCAGAAAGAAGCTTGGATTGGAGAACTGCTTGAGTCAAAAGACAGAAGCAGGGCAGGAGTGACAGCACCGCCTGATGGCCTGTATCTTGTTGAGGTTGGCTATGATGAAAGTGCGCTTCCGGGGAATAAGCCCAGATTACCGCTTCTTCTCGCAGGTTATGAATAGTCCCGGCACCCCGAATTTGGTAAAATCCCATCTTTGCCTATTGTTGTATTACCCTTGTCTCAAGTCTGGACCAAAATCTGTGGAATAACACGATCTGACGATGCGCAAATTGCTGAAGAGCTTGGCGCTTGCGCGCTCGGAGTCGTGTGTTACGAGCCCAGTCCACGGTGTGTGCCGATAGAACGCATCGGTGCTGTTTTTGCACATGTTTCCAGTCTAACCAAGCGGGTAGCTCTGTTTGTCAATCCATCCGCCGAACAAGTAAATCGCGTATTAGGTTTAGGGGTTATTAATTATCTTCAATTTCACGGCGAGGAAGACGAGGAATTCTGCGCGTCATTTCGGATCCCCTATATGAAGGCGCTCAGGGTTCAGGACGTAGATGCTGCGCTGGAGTCCGCGAGGGCCTATGGCAGTGCCGACCGCATTTTGCTCGACACCTACGTCGCTAATATTCCGGGAGGCACCGGCAAAACGATGGACTGGTATCAAGCTGCGAAAGTGGTTGCAAGCCTTCACCCGCCTGCTGTACTTGCGGGAGGCTTGGATGGCAATAATGTGGGCGAAGCAATTCGAATTGCTTCGCCCGCCGGTGTCGATGTCAGTTCCGGCGTCGAAGATGCACCGGGTATTAAAAGTGTAAGTAAACTAAAGTGTTTTTTTAATGGAGTAAATCGTGTCCGAAGCCCCGGCTGAAATTGAGGTAGGTTCTGCAGGATTCAGCGGCCCTGATGCAAGTGGTCATTTTGGGCCCTATGGTGGTGTGTTCGTCGGAGAAACGCTGATTGCGGCAGTTGAAGAGCTCGCTCTGGTCTATCAGGACCTTTCCGGTAATCAGGATTTCTGGTCAGAGTACGATGATGAGCTACAACATTACGTCGGGAGGCCTTCTCCGCTCTACTTTGCAGAGCGCCTGACGAAAGTGTGTGGTGGTGCCCGAATATATCTGAAGCGTGAGGATCTAAACCACACTGGCGCTCATAAAGTTAACAATACAATCGGGCAAGCTTTGCTTGCCAAAAAAATGGGAAAAAGCCGGATCATTGCTGAAACTGGTGCTGGGCAACATGGCGTCGCCAGCGCAACAGTAGCCGCGCGACTTGGGTTAGAATGTCACGTTTATATGGGGGCAGAGGACATCATCCGGCAGGCCCCTAACGTATACAGAATGAAGCTTCTCGGAGCAAATGTCGTTTCCGTGGAATCAGGGTCTCGTACGCTTAAAGATGCGATGAACGAAGCGCTCCGGGATTGGGCCACTAATGTAGATAATACCTACTACATCATCGGGACTGTCGCTGGGCCTCACCCATACCCACAGTTGGTTAGGGACTTTCAGTGCATTATAGGAAGAGAGACCAAGCAACAATCTCTCGAGTTGTTTGGTAAGCTCCCTGACGCACTTGTGGCCTGTGTGGGGGGCGGCAGTAACGCGATTGGGCTCTTTCATCCTTTTCTCGAAGACAAGCAGGTCGCTATGTTCGGCGTTGAGGCCGGGGGGAAGGGTTTAGAGACTGGAGCCCATGCTGCGCCACTGAGCGCCGGCACTCCGGGTGTCCTGCACGGCAATCGCACCTACTTAATGACAGATGAGGGTGGGCAGATACAGGAAACGCACTCGGTCTCTGCAGGCCTAGACTATCCTGGAGTCGGCCCGGAGCATGCTTGGCTGAAGGACCTTAAAAGAGTGAACTATGTGGCCGCGACCGACAACGAAGCGATGGATGCTTTTCATAAGCTCACGCGGCTTGAGGGAATCATCCCTGCGCTTGAAACAAGTCATGCGGTTGCGTACGCAATGGATCTTGCTCGTAGTATGGGAGCCGATCAGACGATTGTGATCAATCTTTCTGGTCGAGGTGACAAAGACATAGAGACGGTGGCGCGACTTGAAGGGATGAAGCTTTAGGACTTTCAGGCTGGCCATGAGTCGAATTTCAGCAATAGCGAGCAATTGCATTAAGCAGGAAAAGAAGCTGCTGATTCCCTATTTGGTGGCGGGCGATCCGGACCTGCCAACTACCCTAGCCCTTATGCAGGAGCTGGTTCAGCAGGGGGCAAACATAATTGAATTAGGTATCCCGTTTAGCGACCCTGCCTCCGATGGGCCGGTGATCCAGCGAGGCGTTGAGCGGGCGCTGGACGGTGGCACCACACTGCGTGACACGCTGGCTCTGGTCGCTCAGTTTCGACAAGGCGATAAGGAAACGGGCATCGTGCTGATGGGATATCTTAATCCGATTGAAATAATGGGGTACGAAAAATTCGCTGCTAGCGCTGCTGCTGCAGGAGTGGACGGAGTCTTGGTGGTGGATATGCCGCCGGCGGAATCCACGGAGCTGCATCGCCGGCTCGCTGCCGCTGACATTGATACGATCTATCTGGTCGCGCCGACGACGTCGGCGGATCGCGCAAAAGATATTGCTGAGTCCTGCACGGGCTACCTATATTACGTGTCACTCAAAGGGGTCACTGGCGCCGCGATTACTGATCATGAGGCAATCAGGGAAAGCATCGAGTCGATGCGTCAGCTGACTGATCTGCCTGTGGTGGTCGGTTTTGGTATCAAGGATACTGAAAGTGCCCGTGCCATGGCCTCAGTGTCAGACGGGATCATTATCGGGAGCGCGCTTGTGGAGCAGATTGCTCAACTGTCTGGCGGGGATTCGGAAAAGCCAGAGCTACCGCATTGTTGCGCAGTCATTGGCGAGGCGCGGAGTGCGATAGACTCATTACAGAGATGAGCTGGCGTAAGGGGAAAACAGTTGTGAGCGAGGCAGTGCATTGAGCTGGATCGATAAAATATTGCCCTCGATTTCTACCTCAGACGGGGAAAGCAAAAAGTCGACAGTGCCAGAGGGTCTTTGGAAGAAATGCCCTCGCTGCGATGCCATGCTTTACCAGAAGTCCTTGGCAGAAAACCATGAAGTTTGTCCTAAATGCGATCACCACATGCGCATAACGGCACGTCGAAGAATCGAACTGTTTCTCGACGAGGAGGGTCAACAGGAACTTACTGGCGATCTTGAGCCCGTTGATATGCTTAAGTTCAAAGACCTTAAACGGTACAAGGACCGGCTCAACACAGCGCAAAAAGGAACTGGGGAGAAGGACGCGCTCGTTGTTGTGCAGGGTGCAGTCAGCAGCGTTCCGGTAGTGGTTGCGGCCTTTGAGTTCGGGTTTATCGGAGGGTCAATGGGAGCCGTTGTGGGGGAAAAGTTCGTTCAGGCTGTAAATACCTGTCTTACCAGTCGGCAACCGCTTGTCTGCTTTTCGAGCAGTGGTGGCGCTAGGATGCAGGAAGCGCTCGTCTCTCTGATGCAAATGGCTAAAACTTCCGCAGCTCTTGAAAAAATGCGGAAGCAGGGTTTGCCTTATATATCCGTTCTGGTTGATCCGGTATATGGTGGTGTGTCGGCTTCCCTCGCAATGTTGGGTGACGTGAATATCGCTGAGCCGAATGCGCT
>Ga0163109_10001722_pt1 | contig 17244 bp, 20 predicted proteins | sample CRUFie1St13metaG_FD_108704 | JGI IMG/M metagenome (GOLD analysis project Ga0163109, IMG submission 108704) | Marine microbial communities from the Costa Rica Dome - CRUD Field 142mm St13 metaG | ecosystem: Environmental > Aquatic > Marine > Oceanic > Photic zone | place: Costa Rica: the Eastern... | reverse complement strand
GTTCAGGCCGGTATCCACCTTGATGTGTACGCGAGCGCGTCGTTCAGATTGCACAGCGGCAGCCACAACTTCTGCCAGCGTCTCTTCACTCGACACCGAAACATCAACATCGAGCTCCAGACATTCAGGCAGAGCGGGATCTCCCGGCGCCCACAACCAGGCGAGCATCCGGCCCCGATCTCCGGCCGCCCGCAACTGAACAGCCTCCGACAAAAGCGCCACACCCAACCAGTCAGCTCCATCGGCCCTCAGGGCACGGGCGACCTCGACGGCGCCGTGCCCATAGGCATCGGCCTTCACGACTCCCATCACCGGTACCCCGCACGCCGTGAGGCGTCGGTAGTTGCGGGCTATCGCCGAAAGATTCACCTGCGCGCGCGCCCGACTCAACGACACCGTCATACGCGCAACCCTTCCAGGTTTCCCGATCGAGCGGCAGCGATGGCCTCTGGAAGGCAATCGCGAACATCCGTGGCGACGACCGGGCGCTGGCGACGACCCGCGCATTGGGCGGCCACACCATGCAGCCACACGGCTGCAGTCACGACGACAAGCGGATCCTGATCCGGACGAGCAGCCAGCATTCCCGCCATCAGCCCCGTGAGCACATCCCCGCTGCCGGCACATGCGAGATCGGGAACACCGGCGGTGTCGATGAATGAGAGTCCACTCGGAGCGGTGATGGTTGTTCCCGGCCCTTTATGGACGACGATCACACCCAGCTCGCGCGCGAGACGCTGAGGCGTCATCGATTCGCTATCGCTGCCCGCCACGAGTGCGTACTCACCAGCGTGTGGGGTGATGACCATGGTGCACCCTCGCTCTGCTCGGCGACGGCACTCGGACCTCAACTCGCTGTCGGTAGCCAACGACCGCAAAGCCCCCGCATCGAGCACGACCGGGACGTCGGAGGACAAGACCATCTGCACCGTCGAGGCGTCGGACTCGGTGAACCCGGGTCCGCAGACCCATGCCCGAACCTTTGCATCAGATCGAAGGTCCGACCCGTCACAGACGGTATCGGGGTAAACCGACACAACCTTTTCTGCAACACCGTCCGCCCTGTCCAGGAATCGCACCATTCCCACACCCGAATACCTGCTGCCACCGACAGCCAGGATTGCCGCACCCGGATAGACCCGGCTACCAGCAGCAACGGCAACTACCCCTCTTTGATACTTGTGATCGTTCTCCTGTGGCTTCGTCACCAAGCCAGCGACGTCTACCGGATCGATCAACCGAGAGTCAGGCTCGGGAAGTTCGGGTTCAAGTCCGATGTCCACCAGGAGCACATCCCCCACATGGCTGCGTCCGGGAACAAGAAAGAGCCCCGGCTTCAGGCACCCGGGGGTGACCGTGACATCAGCATCGAAGGCGACACCGTCGACATCACCGGTATCGGCATCGACTCCGCTGGGAAGGTCCACCGCCACTCGCACAGCACCGGAGGAATTCGCCCTCTCGACCGCATGAGCCGCCGCATCACGCAATGCTCCCCGGGCACCGATACCGACAATGCCATCCACAATCAGATCGGCGTTCGTACACTCCTCCTCGAGGGTGCTCAGATCCAGATCGCCGGAGACAAAACGTCCTCCTGCTGCTGTGAAAGCACGCGCACCGGCATCGTGACAGGAAGAAGCGACACAGATAGCTCTCACGGACAGCCCTCGGTGCGCCAGGTGGGCTCCTGCGAACAGGGCGTCACCCCCGTTGTTACCGGAACCCACAAGGAGGATGACGTGCGCGCCCACTAGTCGGCCACGACGTTCTCGAACCTGTCGCACGCATTCGACGGCAATTGCCCGAGCAGCACGTTGCATGAGCGAGCCTTCGGGGACTCGCGTCATAAGAGCGTTCTCGGCCTCACGAACAACCTCGACCGGGTAGAGCCCGCGCATCACTCCACCGTGACGGACTTCGCAAGATTTCGCGGCTGATCGACATCGTGACCTTTGACCGTTGCCAGTTCACACGCGAACACTTGCAAGGGCACCGTCGAGACGAGGGGCTGCATCAGGGTGGGAGTTTCCGGAACCCGAATAACGTGATCGGCTACCCCCACGATGGCTTCGTCGCCTTCTTCGGCGATCGCGATGACCGACGCTCCTCGGGCCCGAACTTCCTGGATGTTGGAGACGATCTTGTCGTGCAACACCGCCCGCCCCCGGGGTGAAGGCACCACCACGATCACGGGAATTCCTTCCTCGATCAACGCAATGGGGCCGTGTTTGAGTTCTCCCGCCGGAAATCCCTCTGCATGCATGTATGCGAGCTCCTTGAGTTTCAGGGCCCCTTCGAGTGCCACGGGATAGCCCACATGCCGCCCGAGAAAAAGAACGGATGGAGAGTCTGCGAATCGGCGCGCGAGATCCCTGATCGGTTCGACGGTATCCAGGACCAGATCAACCTTCTGGGGCATATCACCAAGGTCGCTGAGGATCGCGCGTATCTCATCTTCGAACATGGTTCCGCGCGCCTGCGCCAGATACAGACCCACCAGGTAGGAGGCGATTATTTGGGTCAAGAACGCCTTCGTCGAAGCGACCGCGATTTCCGGCCCAGCGTAGGTGTACAACACGGCATCGGATTCCCGTGGAATCGTCGATCCCACCGTGTTGCAAATCGCCAACGTACGAGCACCCTGGGCCTTCGCGTGGCGAAGTGCCATGAGGGTGTCCATCGTTTCACCGGATTGGGATATGGCGATGACGAGGGCATCTGGTCCGACGATCGGATCTCGGTACCGAAACTCGCTCGCCAATTCGACATCAACGGGCAGTCGCGTCCAATGTTCAATGGCGTACTTCGCCACCATGCCGGCATGAGCCGCAGTTCCACAGGCAACCACGACGACCTTGGTGATGTCGCGCAGCACCGCGTCATCGAGCGCTGTCTCATCCAATTTAATGCGTTGCTCCGCATCGATGCGTCCACGAAGCGCATCGGCGACGGCTTTGGGCTGTTCTGCGATTTCCTTGAGCATGAACAGGTCGTACCCACCCTTTTCCGCCGCTGAGGCGTCCCAATCCACAACGTAGGGCTTGGCCTCGACCTCGGTGCCAGCGAAATCGCGCACCTCGACTCCATCGGCCCGTACCACAACAATCTGGTCTTGACCGAGCTCGAGTGCGTTACGCGTGTGATCGACGAACGCCGCAACGTCGCTTGCGAGAAAATTTTCTCCTTCTCCCAAACCGACAACAAGCGGCGAATTCCGTCGCGCTCCTACGACCAACGACGGGTCATTCGGATCCATCGCCACGAGTGTGAAGGCACCTTCCAGCCGCGGACAGACCGACTGCATCGCCGCCGCTAGGTCCTGATCGACCTCGGGAAGAGCTCGTGCGAGCAGGTGAGCAACGATCTCGCTGTCCGTCTCCGACGACAGCATCACACCAGCCGCGATGAGCTCGTCTCTCAACGGTGCGAAGTTTTCGATGATGCCGTTGTGGATAACGGCGATCCTTCCGTCGTCACTGACATGAGGATGTGCGTTGTGGTCGGTTGGTCCTCCGTGGGTGGCCCACCGGGTGTGCCCGATACCCGTAGTGGACTGCGGGAGAGGGTCTTGGCCGATGAGGGTCTCGAGATTGACGAGCTTGCCTGCCTTCTTCCGGACCTCAAGGTGCCCTTCACTGATCACCGCCACGCCGGCAGAGTCATAACCGCGGTACTCAAGGCGACGCAGCCCGGCTACCACGACTTCCAGGGCTTGCTTTTCCCCGACGTACCCGACAATCCCGCACATGGCGACAAGACTACGCCTGCTCCACTGACGTCAGCGGTCCACCTAAACGATGCGTTGCGCCCAGAATCCATGGGACGGCGACCGCCCGAAGGGTTAGCCCAGGGCCAGATCCACCCGGACAACATCAGCAATGGAATCGGCTAGTCGCTGTGCTTCCTCAACACTCGGCGCTTCCACCATGACGCGTACCACCGGCTCGGTTCCCGATGGACGCAGCAGCACTCGCCCCGCGCCCTGCAATGCCGACTCCGCCTCCTCCACCGCTCGTGTCACCGCATCATTGGAGGCCACAGCGTCCTTGTCCACGCCACTGACATTCACGAGCACCTGAGGGAGTTTGACGACGCATGACGAAAGATCCGCCAGAGAGCGGTCGGTTTTCGCCATGATCGCAAGAACGTGCAAGGCCGTCAGAACTCCGTCACCTGTGGCAGCGAGGTCGGTCATCACGATGTGACCGCTCTGCTCTCCACCAAGGACAAAGCCACCAGCGTTCATTTCCTCAAGGACGTACCTGTCTCCGACCGCCGTTTCCGACACGGTGATTCCTGCGTCCTGCATGGCGATCTTGAAGCCAAGATTGGCCATCACGGTGGAGACGACCGTGCCGTGTGCCAAGGTCTGGCTCTCCTTCTTGGCTATGGCCAACATGGCGAGTATGTGATCACCATCGATGATGGATCCGTCGGCGGCTACCGCAAGGCATCGGTCTGCGTCGCCATCGTGGGCAATCCCCACATCGGCATTGCCGTCCCGAACCGTGGCGATCAGCGATTCCATGTAGGTCGATCCGCAATCATCATTGATGTTCCAGCCATTTGGCTGCGCGTGAATAGTCGTTACTTGAGCTCCGGCACGCTCGAGTGCCCGGGGGCTCACCTCAAACGCGGCGCCATTCGCACAATCGACGACAACCCGTAGCCCATCCAATGGGGTGTCGAGAGTCCCCACAAGAAAATCCACGTAGCGATCCCCGGCACGTGAGTCATGGGTTATCCGACCAACACCTGAGCCGGTGGGTCGCTCCCACTCTTCGCCAATACGCTGTTCGATTGCGTCTTCGATGTCATCGGCCAACTTATGACCACCCCGGGCGAAAAACTTGATTCCGTTGTCGGGCATCGGGTTGTGCGAAGCAGACAGCATGACGCCGAGATCTGCATCAAGCTCAGACGTCAGCCACGCCACCGCCGGTGTGGGCAGAACCCCGACAACCGTTACGTCGACACCGGCGCTGGCAAGTCCCGCAACAACCGCTGCTTCCAGGAACTCACCACTGGCCCGGGTGTCACGACCAACGACCGCCAACGGTCGATGACCGTCGAACGCACCGACATCGCCGAGCACATGCGCTGCGGCTACCGCCAAGTCGACGGCGAGCTCCGCTGTGACGTCCCTGTTGGCAAGTCCGCGAACACCGTCGGTGCCGAAGAGTCGGCCCACGCTGACCTCTAGCGCTTGCTGTACTGGGGCGCCTTGCGAGCCTTCTTGAGGCCGTACTTCTTGCGCTCCTTGGCTCGTGGGTCACGCGTGAGAAAACCCGCCTTCTTCAACGACGGCCGATTGTTCTCTTCATCGATGGAACTCAAGGCCCGCGAGATGCCCAAGCGGAGCGCTCCCGCTTGCCCAGAAACTCCACCGCCATTGATGCGTGCGATGACGTCGAAACGTCCGTCCGCACCGAGGGTGACGAAGGGTTCCTTGACCTCCTGCTGGTGAACCTTGTTCGGGAAGTATTCATCAAGCGAGCGACCATTGATGGTCCACTGCCCCGTTCCCGGTACCAGGCGGACGCGGGCGATGGCTTCCTTGCGACGACCGGTGGCAGACCCGGGCGCGGTCGTCACCTCGCGAGCAACAACGGCAGACGCCGGCGACTCGCTGGTGTACTCGGACGGAGCTTCGTCGATTTCTTCTTCTGTGATGTCGACAGTTGCCTCAGACACGGTTTCCTCTTCTTTCTTTCCGCGCGGCTACTGCGCGACCTGGGAGATCTCGTACGGCTGTGGGTTTTGCGCGGCGTGCGGGTGATCCGCACCGGTGTAGACCTTCAGCTTCTTGATCTGCTGACGTCCCAACTTGTTGTGCGGGAGCATGCCCTTCACGGCCTTCTCGATGGCCCGCTGTGGGTCAGATTCGAGGAGCTCCTCGTACGACGTTGCTTTCAATCCACCCGGATATCCCGAGTGCCGGTAGGCGATCTTCTTCTCACGCTTCGATCCGGTGAGCGCCACTTTGTCGGCATTCACCACGACCACAAAGTCGCCGGTATCGACGTGGGGTGCGAACGTCGCCTTGTGCTTCCCCCGAAGGAGCTGTGCGACGTGGGTGGCGAGGCGACCCAGGACTACGTCGGTCGCATCGATAACGTGCCAGCTGCGAGTGATGTCGCTGGCTTTCGGACTGTAGGTGCGCACGGCGCCGCCTCAATTTCTCTCGTCGGGACTGGATTCTGTGCCTCAAGCTTCGAGGCCGTACTGGACGCTTTCCGGGCATCCAGGCTGCTAATCCGCTGGATTTGGCAGCAACGCCGTAGCCTACCTGACGCCTGAATTGGCAGGCCCCACACCCCGGACGGGCGAATTCTCGGGCCCGGACGGGTAGCGCGCCTAGGACAGCGTGATCCAGACCTTCCTGAGCGGCTCCGTCACCGTCCACGTGGTCTGGGCGCCCATCGGCAACAACCCCACGACACCTGGCGCCAAATCAATGCGCCCTCCGCTGTCACAGGTAACCGTCCCTCGCCCCGACAGGACAACGAACACCTCCTCGACCTCCACATCAGTGGACACGCCGACCGAGTGCTCCCAGACTCCGACTTCCATGTCACCCTCGGTGGCAAGCGCCTCTACCGCTGTGGTGACGTCGCCACCGGGGTTCCTGTCTGGACTGGCCAAGGTGTGATGGAGGACTGGCTCCCATGCGTCGAAGGATCGGATCATAGTCCGAGATTAGACGCGTCGTTCGACTTCTCGTTCTATTGATGACCGGAGCGAACACTGCGCGTTCGCCATTGACGTTGCTCCCACTGTTCAGCCGGCGGATACCCGACTTCCTCGAGAACCAGCGCGTGGGCCGGCATCACAGCAATTCCAGCGTCACGTGAACGCTTCTCAAGAGCCTGGGCAGGGTACTCACGGTCCTTGCGGCCCTGGCCGACAGGAATGAGCGCTCCCGCAAGACTGCGCACCATCGACCGACAGAAGGCGTCGGCCTTCACATGCATGATCGCGGTTCGAAGCCCCGAGTCCACTGATACGCGTCTCTCCCACTCCAACTCGAGAAGTTCACGAACAGAGGTTCCGTTCTCCTTCACCTTGCAATAACTAGAGAAGTCGTGCTCACCGACAAGAGCACATGACGCTTCGTTCATGGCATCGATGTCTAGTTCATCCGGCAGCGCCAGTTGGTATCGACGCACGAGAGGGTCTGGTCCCCGCGGATCGTCAGAAACCGTGTACGAATAGCGGCGCCATTGCGCGGAGAATCGTGCATCGAACTCTGGCGGCACAACATCAAGCTGCCTTACCCGTATGTCATGGGGCAGGGCTCCATTGAGGTGCTCCAGCGTGAGGCGGTCAACCCTTTCAGCATCGAAGTGAACCACTTGTCCGCGTGCGTGGACGCCAGCATCCGTTCGACCCGCGCACGTGAGATCCACGTGCTCTGCGACTAGGTGATCGACAACCGATCCGAGTTCATCCTCGACAGTTCGAAGTCCCCTCTGCTTGGCCCAACCGTGAAACTCAAACCCGTCATAGGAGAGTTGTAAACGGAAACGAGTGGTCGTTCCGCGGGGGGAATCGACCACTCGTACTCCTGGAACTATCCGTTCGCGTTACTTGTCGTCAGCGGTCTCGTCCGCGCTAGCCTCCGCGCTCTCCTGCGCATCGCCCTCCGAATCATCCTGTGAATCGGCGTCTGCGTCGCTCGACTCCGCGACCTCATCAGCGGCGTCCACCGTCACGTCTTCCACCGCGTCTTCCGCGACGTCTTCTGCGACGTCAGGGGCCGCAGCCTGCTCCTCGTCCCGCTCCTTCGCCGCACGCTTAGTGGCTCCGGTCGCCTCGGCGACCACCTGCTCCAGCATCGGCTCGACAAGTTCGATGACCGCCATGGGGGCGTTGTCGCCCTTGCGTGGACCAATCTTCGTGATGCGCGTGTAGCCACCGGGGCGACCGGCGTACTGCGGGCCGATCTCGGTGAACAACTCGTGAACCACAGACTTGTCCCGGATCACGGTCATGACCTTTCGGCGGGCCGCCAGATCCCCGCGCTTGGCGAACGTGATCAGACGCTCGGCCAGTGGACGAAGGCGCTTGGCCTTGGCCTCAGTCGTGGTGATCTTGCCGTGCTCGAACAGAGCTGTGGCGAGATTCGCCAGCATGAGCCGCTCGTGCGCCGGACCACCGCCGAGGCGAGGACCCTTGGTTGGCGTGGGCATGGTGTGTCTCCTTGTAGCTGTTCGGATAGAGGGTGGCGCAGGCCGACCGCGCTAGAGCTGCTCGTCCTCGGCGTAGGCCGAATCGTCCACCTCAGGGGTCTCGAATACTTCGTAGTCTTCATCGGAGTCCTCGTCGGTGAAGTACACCGCTGCTCCCGGATCGAACCCCGGCGGGCTGTCCTTGAGCGCCAAACCGAGCCCTGCCAGCTTGACCTTCACCTCGTCGATGGACTTCTGCCCGAAGTTCCGGATATCCAGCAGATCGGCCTCGCTGCGCGTGATCAGCTCGCCCACGGTGTGGATGCCCTCGCGCTTGAGGCAGTTGTACGACCGCACTGTCATATCCAGCTGCTCGATCGGAGTTCCCAACTGCTCAGCGACGAAGGCGTCGGTCGGGGACGGACCGATGTCGATTCCCTCCGCGTCAACGTTGAGTTCTCGTGCGAGGCCGAACAGTTCCACCAAGGTGTGCCCTGCAGAAGCGATGGCGTCTCGCGGCCGGATGCTCGCTTTTGTCTCGACATCCAAAACGAGCTTGTCGAAGTCCGTGCGCTGCTCCACACGAGTGGCCTCAACCTTGTAGCTCACCTTCATGACCGGCGAGTAGATGGAGTCGACCGGAATGCGGCCGATCTCTTGGCCCGGCTGCTTGTTCATGGATGCCGGGACGTACCCGCGGCCACGCTCGACAACGAGCTCGATCTCCATCTTGCCCTTGGCGTTGAGCGATGCGATGTGGAGATCAGGGTTGTGCACCTCGACTCCCGCCGGCGGCTGGATGTCCGCAGCAGTGACCACACCGGGTCCCTGCTTCCGGAGGTACATGACCACCGGCTCATCGTGTTCGGACGAGACGACGAGTTGCTTGAGGTTCAAGATCACCTCGGTGACGTCTTCGGTAACGCCTTCGATGGTGCTGAATTCGTGGAGAACTCCATCCACGCGGATGCTGGTAACCGCTGCACCCGGGATGGATGACAGCAAGGTACGTCGCATCGAGTTTCCGAGGGTGTAGCCGAAACCCGGCTCGAGCGGCTCCAGGACGAAGCGCGAACGGTTATCGCTGATCGGCTCCTCGGTGAGGATGGGGCGTTGACTGATGAGCACTGTGACTGTTCCTTCCCGCGACGACCGCTATATGACGTCGCGTGTTTGACGATCCCCGGTCCGCGGCCAGACCGGGATGGTGCCTACTTCGAGTACAGCTCGACGATGAGCTGTTCTTGGACAGGGGTGTCGATGACCGCACGCTCGGGCAGCGAGTGAACGATGATCCGCATCTTGGAAGGAACTACCTCCAGCCATGCCGGAACAGTGCGCTCACCCACCTCGGCGTGGGCGACGACAAAGGGAGTCATCTCTCGGGAAGAGGGCTTCACCTCGATGATGTCGTTCGGAGAGACGCGGAAGGACGGGATGTCGACCTTCTTGCCGTTCACCATGAAGTGTCCGTGGTTCACCAACTGGCGCGCCATGTCTCGCGACTTCGCGAAGCCAGCACGAAAAACAACATTGTCGAGCCGTGATTCCAGGATCCGGAGCAGGTTGTCACCGGTCTTACCCGACTGACGGTTGGCCTCTACGTAGTAGTTGCCGAATTGCTTCTCGAGAACCCCATACATACGTACCGCCTTCTGCTTCTCCCGAAGCTGCAGCAGGTACTCGCTCTCCTTGGAGCGTCCTCGCCCGTGCTGACCTGGAGGGTACGGACGCTTCTCGAAAGGGCACTTCGGCGAATCACACTTGCTCCCCTTCAGGAACAGCTTCATCTTTTCTCGGCGGCAGCGCTTGCAGTCTGCGTCGGTGTATCGCGCCATAGTTCTTTCTTCTCCTTATTCCTGCACGCGATCAGACGCGGCGACGCTTCGGGGGACGGGTTCCGTTGTGGGGCACGGGCGTGACGTCGGAGATTGATCCAACTTCAAGACCGGTCGCCTGCAGTGAACGGATCGCGGTCTCCCGACCGGAGCCGGGACCCTTGACGAACACATCGACCTTGCGCATTCCGTGCTCCATCGCACGGCGGGCTGCAGACTCAGCCGCCAACTGCGCAGCGAACGGCGTGGACTTGCGGCTTCCCTTGAAGCCCACCTGCCCGGCCGACGCCCAGGCGATAACTGCACCCGTGGGATCGGTGATCGAGATGATGGTGTTGTTGAACGTGCTCTTGATGTGAGCGTGGCCGTGGGCCACATTCTTCTTTTCCTTACGGCGCACCTTCTTGGCGCCGGCAGTCTTGGGGGGCATGTCTATCTGCTTCCTTTAGCTTTCCGTGGACGGATGATCGGGTGACTGGCGTCCCAGCCGGCTAGGCCTTCTTCTTGCCGGCGACGGTCTTGCGCGGCCCCTTGCGGGTCCGGGCATTGGTGTGGGTGCGCTGACCCCGGACCGGGAGGCCCTTCCGGTGACGGATGCCCTGGTAGCAACCGATCTCGACCTTGCGTCGGATGTCCGCTGCCACCTCGCGTCGAAGGTCACCTTCGACTTTCAGGTTTGCTTCGATCCAGTCGCGCAGTGCGAGGGTTTGGTCATCCGTGAGGTCTTTGGCCTTCATCTCCGGATCGATACCGGTGGCCTGCAGGGCCTTGGCTGCCTGTGAGCGGCCAACGCCGTAAATGTAGGTAAGCGCGATCGCCAAGCGCTTCTCGCGCGGGAGATCGACACCGATCAAACGTGCCATGGGGCGGTCCTATCGCTTCTCGTTCACGGGGTTTGCCGAGGGAGTCCATTCCGGTCCGCCAAGACCGGTCTTCGGCCCCGTGGCCGAAGGTGTCGTCCTCGTCTCGATGGTTACCACCGAGGGAGGGGTCGGGATTTCCCTTTGTGATGGGTGCGCGAGTTGTCTCTCCCGCTGCACCCGCTACTAGCCCTGACGCTGCTTGTGGCGCGGATTCGAACAAATCACCATGACGCGTCCGTGGCGACGAATCAGCCTGCAGTTATCGCAGATCTTCTTGACGCTCGGTTGCACCTTCATGTGCTCTGTCCGTTCCCTCGCGACGCGCGTTGCGTCGATTACTTGTAGCGGTAAACGATGCGGCCGCGGGTGAGGTCATACGGTGACAACTCCACGACGACACGATCGTCCGGAAGGATCCGGATGTAGTGCATCCGCATCTTTCCACTGATATGAGCGAGCACTTCGTGCCCGTTGTCGAGCTCCACGCGGAACATCGCGTTGGGAAGGGACTCGGTGATCGTGCCCTCGAGCTCGATCGCGCCGTCCTTCTTGCCCATCTGGTGCCCTTCGCTTCTGCGAACCGGGAATTCCGGCCCACTGACCCGGTCCTCCCGCACACCACGACGCCACCGCCGCAGCGGAGGAGGTTCGAAGATGGACGGGGAAGCCCGATCTCAGCCCGCAAAGTCTACGCCCCACGGCCCGGGAGGGCACACGGGGGGCAGATAGGCGAAGGCGGGGCCCCCTCGAGTGTCCTCAGGTGCGCTCGTGGACCTCGATCCCCTCCTGCAGGAGGCGATCTCGCGCCTGGGCATAGAGGGCCGCCAGCACCTCGGGATCGGCCACCCGCGATGCCCACGCCCCCACGTTCACCCGGTCAGCGGGCATTTTCTCCGAGAAGTAGCGCCTCATACGGGGTCGGTCCGACAGGTCGAGAAAATCGAGTAGTTCGGCGTAGGTCGCGTCTCGCTCGCGAACGACGAGGTCCTCCAACGACACCGTCAGCACCCGCTCGCGAGGGATCTTCCCCAGCGAGTGGTGGGCGCGGCGCATGCGACCCTCCCACCAGGAAATCGCCGCCTGGGGCGTGGATGGACCCCATGGCTCCGCCATGACCGACGCCGCGGTGTCACGTCCATCGCGGACCATGTGCACGAAGAGAGCATCGGTTGCTACCTGGAAGATCCGATCGGCGCAGACGGCGTTCGGAGGGGATGTGTCCACCCAGAATCGTTCACTCGTCACCCCCTGGGCCTTCATCAGATCATCCAGGAACTCTCGACCAGCGCGTGCCGGGTCTGCCTTCACACTCAAGTGCAGCTTCCGGATCATCTCCTCCCGCTGCTGCGCTGACATCCCCCGGTGCAGGCCACTCGATCTTCCCAGCCGATTGGTGCGATCCCACCACTGCTTTCGCATTCGGGAATTGAATTGCCGCGCCACTCCTCCAGGCACCATCGACAAGACCTTCACCGTCAAGGGTGCATCATCCTTCGGCCCGAGACACACATCCAACAGACCAGCCGAGTCCGTCACACAACGAACTTCGAGAGGTTTGCTCGCACGCACTTCCGGGTGGCAGCGGAGGAGCTTCGCGAGGATCGTTGTGCCACTTCTCCCCGTGCCACCACTGAAAATAGGGCGAGCCACGGACACCGCCGACACGTTACAGACGGGTGCCTTCCAGTGACGTCAGCACCCACGGCCCGTCATCGGTAATAGCGACTGAATGCTCCCAATGGGCCGCGGCCGCGCCGTCGGAGGTCACGACGGTCCACTGATCCTCGAGTACCTGAACGTTGGCGGTGCCCATCGTCACCATCGGCTCGATGGCGAGAGCCATTCCCGCCTTGAGACGGGGGCCACGGCCCGGACGCCCGTAATTGGGTACTGGCGGGTGCATGTGCATCTGAGATCCGATGCCGTGCCCTACGTACTCCTCCACGATTCCGTACCCCCCGGCACCCCGGATGCACTCCTCGACGCCGTGCCCGATGTCGGACAAGTGGCGACCCACCCGTGCCTGCGCCAGCCCGGCCCACAGCGACGACTGGGTCACCTCGGACAAAGCAGAGATGTCCTCGGCGGCATCCGGCATCACAATCGATATCGCGGCATCGCCGTGCCAGCCTTCGATGATCGCACCGCAGTCGATCGAGACGATGTCAGCGGACTTGATCACCCTCTCCCCTGGAATTCCATGGACAACTTCGTCATTAACCGACGCACAAATCACGGCCGGAAATCCGTGGTACCCGAGGAAAGATGATGTTGCTCCATGGTCGTCGATGCTCTCTCGGGCAAGGGCATCTAAATCCGCCGTCGTCATACCCACGGCGATTTCCGACCGGATCTTCTCCAACGTCTTAGCTACAACCAGCCCGGCCTGTCGCATGAGCGCGAGTTCGTCGACCGACTTAATCTCGATCGGTTTACTCTTGCCGAACATCAGTCGCCGGCGACAACAGCAAGCAGGCGCTCACTGACCTGGTCGACCGTGCCCATGCCATCGACTTTCTCGAGCAATCCTCGATCAGAGTAGGTCTCGATCAAAGGTGCCGTCTGATCGGCATATACCTCGAGGCGGCGACGGAGCACAGCCTCGGTGTCATCGGTTCGCCCTTGCTCCTGAGCACGCTTGACCAGCCGCGAAACGACCTCATCGACATCGACGGTCAGTTCGACGACAACATCGAGGTGGTGGCCGGAGGAGGTGAGCATGGTGTCAAGTTCGGCAACTTGCTCGACAGTGCGCGGGAACCCGTCGAGAAGAAAACCAGGTCGGCAGTCGTCGTGAGTGAGGCGATCGCGCACCATGGCGTTGGTGATCGAATCGGGGACGTACTCCCCGGCATCCATATAGGCCTTCGCCTGCTCTCCGAGTTCTGTGCCCTTAGCAACGTTCGCCCGAAAGATGTCCCCGGTGGAGATGTGCGGGACTCCGAGTCGACCCGCAAGAACTCCCGCTTGGGTTCCTTTGCCGGCACCCGGGGGTCCCATGAAAACAAGACGCATGTGCGTACCTAGCCCAGGAAGCCTTCGTAGTTCCGCTGCTGCAACTGGGACTCGATCTGCTTGACGGTGTCGAGCCCGACACCCACCATGATCAACAGGCTGGTTCCGCCGAAGATGAAGTCGCCGGCCACACCAAGGCCTCCAAACGCGAAGACCGGCAGCACCGCGATCAAGCCGAGGTACAGCGAGCCCGGCGCTGTCAGTCGCGTCAGGACATAATCCAGATAGTCGGCGGTCGGCTTGCCGGCGCGAATACCCGGAATGAAGCCGCCGTACTTCTTCATGTTGTCGGCGACATCGGTCGGGTTGAAGGTGATCGAGACGTAGAAGTAGCAGAAGAAGATCACCAGCAGGAAGTAGGTGAGCAAGTACCACGTTCCTGAGCCCGTTCCGAAATTCTGTTGGACCCACTGGGCCCACGCCGCCTGGCTCCCCGTCAACTGCACGAACAGGGTCGGCAGGAACAACAGAGACGACGCGAAGATGACCGGAATGACGCCGGCCATGTTCACCTTCAGCGGGATGTACGTCGATGTTCCGCCGTACATGCGACGGCCAACCATGCGCTTGGCGTACTGCACGGGGACGCGCCGCTGGGCTTGCTCGACGAAAACGACGAAGGCAATAACCGCGAGACCAACGAGCACCGTAACCGTGAACGTGAAGGTTCCACGGCTACCGAGGATTCCCGCAAATTGGGCCGGAATGGTGGCGATGATCGCGGTAAAGATCAGGACGCTCATACCGTTGCCGACGCCGCGCTCGGTGATGAGTTCTCCGAACCACATAACGACCGCGGTACCCGCCGTCATGACGATGACCATGACGAGAATCACCCAGATGCCTTGGTTGGGAATGATGGTTTCGTTACAGCCGCTAAACAGCGCCCCGGGAGTGCGCGCCAAAGACAAGATCGCCGTTGACTGGAGCACCGCAAGACCAATGGTCACGTAGCGCGTGTATTGGGTGATCTTGGCTTGACCGGCCTGCCCGTCCTTCTTCAAGGTTTCGAGCCGAGGAATCACCACGGTCAGCAGTTGCAAGATGATGCTGGCCGTGATGTACGGCATGATGCCGAGCGCGAAGACACTCAGCTGCAAGAGTGCGCCGCCGCTGAAGAGGTTGATCAGCGCGTACACCGAGTTGTCCTGAACCACGTCAATACACCGCTGGATCGCGGCGTAGTCAACTCCCGGAGTAGGCAGGACGGCCCCGAGCCGGTACAGCCCCAACAGCCCCAGGGTGAACAGGATCTTCTTGCGAAGGTCGGGGGTCCGCAGGGCAGCCCCAAACGCACTGATGTGCATCAGGTCCTCCCCTCCTCTCGGACGCCTTCAGCGGTGTCGAGTGCCTGTGCACCGGCCACCTGGCCTTGCCTGTGGGGCCACTCGAGTCCGTGACTCCTGCCCCACGCTACCTACAGCTCGATCGTCGAGCCCCCGGCAGCGTCGATTTTGTCACGAGCGCTCGAGGAGAACTTGTTCGCAGTGACCGTCACTGCCACGGAGATCTCCCCTTGCCCAAGAACCTTCACGGGCTGACCAGAACGCACCGCTCCCTTGGCCACTAGATCGCTCACCGTCACGTCTCCCCCCTCGGGGAAGAGCTTGTTGATGGTTGCGACATTGACGACCTGGAAGTCGACCTTGTTGGGGTTCTTGAATCCCTTCAACTTCGGGATGCGCATGTGCAACGGCATCTGACCGCCCTCAAAAGAAGCAGGAACGGTACCCCGGGCCTTCGTGCCCTTGGTTCCGCGACCGGCCGTCTTTCCCTTTGACCCTTCGCCGCGCCCTTTGCGGGTCTTGGGCGTGTGAGCCCCCGGTGCAGGTCGCAGGTGATGAACCTTCAGTGCCATGTCAGTCAACCTCCTCGACATCGACCAGATGGGACACGGTGTTCACCATGCCGCGAATCTCTGGTCGATCTTCTTTCACGACGACGTCGCCGATTCGCTTGAGACCCAGGGACCGCAGAGTGTTGCGCTGACTGCTGGTTCCACCGATCTCGGATTTGCGCTGCGTCACCTTCAACTGTGTCATCAGGAGCCCGCCCCTGCCTTGGCGCGGAGCATGGCGGCCGGCGCAACGTCTTCGAGCGGAAGGCCTCGACGTGCGGCGACAGCCTCGGGGGGCTCCAACATCTGAAGAGCAGCAACTGTTGCGTGCACGATGTTGATCGCGTTGTCGGATCCCAGTGACTTGCTCAGCACGTCATGAACTCCGGCACACTCCAAGACCGCACGAACCGGCCCTCCGGCGATAACGCCCGTACCGGGAGCTGCCGGGCGGAGCATGACCACGCCCGCTGAGGCTTCGCCGGTGATCGGGTGTGGAATCGTGCCTTGAATCCGAGGGACGCGGAAAAAGTTCTTTTTCGCCTCTTCCACACCCTTCGCAATGGCGGCCGGGACTTCCTTGGCTTTGCCGTAGCCCACTCCCACCATGCCGTCACCGTCGCCAACGACAACAAGCGCGGTGAAGCTGAAGCGACGACCACCCTTGACGACCTTCGCGACACGATTGATCGAAACGACGCGCTCGAGGTGATTCGACTTCTCCTCGCGCGGCGTCCGCTCTTTGCGGTCACGGCGTTCGCCGCCTCCGCGTCGGTCGGTTCCTGACATGTTTTCCTCTTTCGCTCTCGGTCGTCTCAGAAGTCCAGGCCGGTTTCGCGCGCACCCTCGGCAAGGGCTGCGACACGACCATGGAACCGGTTTCCTCCGCGATCGAAGATAACCGTTCCAATGCCGGCGGCTTTCGCCCGCTCAGCGACCAATTGGCCGACCTTGCGAGCCTTTGCTGTCTTGTCGTCACCAAGCCCGCGCATCTCGGACTCCATCGTGGAAGCGAAGGCGAGTGTGTGACCAGCAACGTCGTCGACGACCTGAGCCGTCATGTGTCGCGCGGATCGAGTCACGACCAGCCGTGGCCGCTCCGCGGTTCCGGCAACCTTCTTGCGGACTCGAATGTGGCGACGCTTGCGCCCGACGGCAACTTTGTTGCCGGAGCCCAACTTCACGCCATATGTGCTCGTACTCATCGCTACTTGCCCGCCTTTCCGGCCTTGCGACGGATGACTTCGTTCTCGTACCGAACACCCTTACCCTTGTAAGGCTCCGGCTTACGCAACTTGCGAATGTTGGCCGCGGTCTCACCAACCAGTTGCTTGTCGATCCCGGTCACCGAGAAGCGGGTCGGGCTCTCCACGGCGAACGAGATGCCGTTGGGGGCCTTCACCGTGATCGAGTGGCTGTAACCGAGAGCGAACTCCAGATCCTGACCTTTGGCCGTCACCCGGTACCCGGTACCGACGATCTCGAGGGTCTTGGAGTAGCCCTCTGTCACGCCGGTG
>Ga0163109_10001720_pt1 | contig 17261 bp, 23 predicted proteins | sample CRUFie1St13metaG_FD_108704 | JGI IMG/M metagenome (GOLD analysis project Ga0163109, IMG submission 108704) | Marine microbial communities from the Costa Rica Dome - CRUD Field 142mm St13 metaG | ecosystem: Environmental > Aquatic > Marine > Oceanic > Photic zone | place: Costa Rica: the Eastern... | reverse complement strand
TATATATAATGTTAAATTTTTGTAATTTGTTAGCTTTGTTTTTTTTGGTAAATGCGCTTTTTTGGGGAATGGCGTCGCACAAACAACATTGTAAAGTTGCTTCTATGTTTGGAATGAAAAAATGTCCGCCTCATTGGATCCACGTTTATGTAATGGGTCTTGGTTCGTTTATAGTGTCACTTTTTTTAGTTCAAGGTAAAGCGGGACTTTAAAATACAAACTCAATGTAAATAATATAAAGAGAAATCGGGAATTTATTGTAAATAATGGCGGATACAGAAAAGAAATATGATAAAACAATTGTCTTTTGCGTTCTCGGAGAATCATTATCTCATAACTTCTTGCGTTCATGGACAGAAATTGTTGGATATTGTTTATTGAACAATATAAAACCTACGTTGTCGTCTCATAAATATAATACATTTGTTTCCAAAACGTTTGTTTTATCTGCAAACAGTGAAACAAATACTCCATTTTCAGGTAAGGTTGATTATGATTATATAATTTATATTAAAAATACATCTTTGGTAAATGCGGAAACCATTAAAAAAATGATTGATCAAGAACTTGACATTTTATCGTGTTTGGCACCTAATAATTTCAATTTACGTGAGACAAACTATATTGAACATTTTGAATTAAGTGATATAGAAAAAAACATATATAAATATGGACAAATTGAAGATGTAAATAAACTTTTACATAAACTCCAAGAAGACGCCAAACCCGACTCGCCGCCGTCATCATTATTGAAAGTGGACTATTTTGATTTTAATGTGGTTTGTATCAAGAAGGGTGTTCTAGAAAAAATGAAATTGCCCTGGTTTAATTACGAAGAATCTCTTCGTGATATTACGGGAGATATTTATTTTTGCGATAAATGTAAAAAAAATGGTATTGATTTGTATGTAGATTTAAATCTGGTTGTGAATAATGAAAAAAAGATTGTTTGTTAAATTGTATAAATATTTATTTAGAAGTATATAAATATTTATTTAGAATAAGTGAAGCTATATAACATGTTAAAAAAAGTAATGTTCAAAAATGAAAAATACTTGTATGTTGATTGGGAGTATCTAAAAAACAGTTATGAAAGTGGTAATTTGCAAGGAGCAACTGTCTTTGCACGATTGTTTGATTTGATTCAAGATGACCTTTTTGTGCCTCAAAATAAAGATGAATACGATTTAACTCATTACAATATATATATCGAAGACTGGGTATTGTTTTATTCATTTGTTAGAAATGGATATATTCCAACTACATATGATTTGAATGATAATTTGAAAGATCTAAATTATTGTTATGACATTTGTATAAAATTTGGAGGAGTTCCTAAATTTGAAAAATATTATTGTGAATTTTTCAATGACCCTCGGGCGGAGAAAGAACTGAACGAAGTTGTCTACAATCCCATGACTCCTCAAGAAGACATAAAAAATATTTATATTTGGCGGTCAATTACTTCGTTTACTGCATTAAAACCCAATGAGTCAGTCACTGTTCTTATAAGCAGTGAACCAGTTACGGTTCTTTATGCCCGGAGAGCAAGAGAAGAATCAGCGATTTTGTAATATCATAAATTAGTAAACTATTCCAATATTCCTTAGTTTGATGTATTGTCCTTTACTTATATTTGAACGCGTAATCATTTTAGTATCACCATAAAATATGCTTTTAAAATATGCTGGCTCTAAATCTTCCCATATAAACATTCGTTGATAATATGGATTAGTATCGCTTTTAAATTTGTACTTACGCACATAATTAAGTGATAATGTATGACGAGATTCATAAATAATTTGTGCTGTTGGATGTCGTGGTGTAAATTTTACAATCTCACGTTCCAATTCGATTGGTAATTTCATCATTTTGTTAGACATTAAGTTAAATAAGATTTTTAGTTACTATAAATATATTTTGAAATATCATTTCAATTTTTAAAGCATTGATTCCATAGACCAGTTGCCTACACAATGTAATGACTCGTGAACTTCCATTAAAATTTCATCTACTGCTCTATGTACAATATAATCACTTGCATTTGGAGTATTTCTTATTATATTTACTTGGTTATGTACAAATCCGCACAACGACAAGTTATTTCTACATTCGTATGGTGTAAACATTTCTGTGTTTACCATATCTATCAATTTATCCATATTTATTTCCTTTTTTACAGTCGTAGTGCTAATTTCTCTACGACACAAAGCACAATTATTGCTTGTACGTGTCAAATTTGAAAAACAATCTACACAAAATTTATGCCCACACTTTAATTTACACATATTGTCATTAATTTTTTCCAAACAAATTGAACATTCAAATGAAGGGGTTTTTTCATACAAAAATTTATGATATAAATCTCTGACATATTTATGTTTCATATTTGGCGTGCCATCGCTGTTAATGTGTTTAATCTTTTCTAACTGCTTCGTCTTTTGCAGATATTCCAAAAAATGTTTTGACTCCATTGTTGATGATGGACACTATTTATCGTTGTCTTTTATAAGCTTCGTGAATCATTTCAATTTTTTGGAAAGAACATTTTTATTTTTTCTATGTTTGTACTATTATATAAAATAACTTCAACAATTGCCACAGGAGAAGACAAATATATAAACAAAAAATATAATAACTCATAGCAATAATTATTGTAAATTTTTATTATGGTTTTCTTTAAATACTGATATTTATGTTTTTTCAGAGAATTTAAAAAGCATGAAAATCTATACACTGATTTTATGCTTATCTTGTCAATACATAAGTTATTTGTCTCTAATATTAGATTGAAATCTATTTGTCTTTTATAACAGTTTTCAATCGGTCTCATTATTTTATTACAGTCGTCTTGACTTTCAAATGATCGTATGTCAACAAATATTGTGGGGATGGTGGGTGACGCTGATGTGAATGATATATTTTTCATACTCTCAACTTCTATTATAAAAGACAAACAGAAAATTGATTTGGGAACACCGCCGCAACGAAACTTACAGAACACTAACATGGCAGCAGCAGAACCAGAACAAATTAGTATTGAATACAATCGCGATACTTTCAACTTGGAAAATCCGAATGATACTTTGGTCGTTGAACAATCATATTTGGATTATCAAACAAACAAACTATCACTTAAAAAACCCGTAATGCAATTAAATTATGATAATATTTGTATTAAATCAAATAATGTTCTCCACGTATATGTAATACTTCAACACATAATGAAACAAAATACACTGATTGAATTATCTAAATGTGATTGGGATTACAATAAATGGAAGGTAGAAATCACTTCTAATAAAAAATTACCTGATTGGGCAAATATTCTTAATTGTATATTAAATCTTGGGGATAAGTTTAACAAACCATTGAAAATTACAGATTTGGATGCATTTGTCAAATTGAATGATAAAAGAGGATGGGGGGGAGAACGCCCAAGAGAAGTATATTATAAAATGGGATACCTTTTCTATACTCCCCGAACAAATCAAACTTTAAATAATGGCGAAAGGTTGATTGAGTGTCCATTTCCTATAGGTCGTATTAATCCTAAAAGAAAGGCGATTGTTTCTGATGATATATCTACCGAAAAGAAGTGTTTTACCTGTGGGTGTAAAGAAGGAGAAACAAGTCGGTTTGGAAATGTTTGCACTTTTGAAAAAGGGCATTTTAATCCTCATATACTTGGAGGAGAAGATACTGCTGGTCATCAGTGCAAATGGTGTAATTCATTCTACAAAGATAAACTTATTTTAGACCCAATTACTGGCAAACCCGACTTCAATGTATATGCTGTAATGAGAGATTCTTCCAAAAGTGTAGTAAAAAAAGCAATATGTGACCTTAATTATTCAATTGAATTCTTGACCGACCATTTTACAAATGAACAAATAATAGAATTGTGTAAGAAACGAGGCATTACGCCAAAGGATCTTGAATAAACTTTTGATTACATAGTTCCTTGTAAATATTTTCAATCAACGCCGGAGAAACCGCATTTCCTATTTGACGATAATTTATACTATTTTTATTGTGAAATATATAATCTTCGGGAAACCCCATAATTTTAAAACATTCTTTGATACTTAACCGTCTTACACCAGTACCATCATATATATAATATCTTCCAGAACTTTCGCTTGAACTTAGTGTAGGATTAACTCCGTCTATGTGATATATTCTATTTGGTTGTTTGTGAACTCGAGATAGATGCTCTGTATTTGGTAAAACCCCAGCGTTACGAATATTACCCTTTAAGTAACCACAAAATATTAATCCAGATGGTTGAGTTTTCAACTGATCATTTTCAAGTAATACGTATTTATCTTCTTCTATATATTCTTGATTACTGAAATCAATAATATCTTTCAAATTTTTTCTTACATTCATGCTTTTCAACTTATCAAAATTGAAAGGCGTGTCGTATATATTTTTATTTGTGCAAATAAAATAAACCCTTTCTCTATTTTGCGCTAATCCAAAATTTGCAGTATTCAATAAAGAATATGAAACATTGTAGTTTAATTCCTGTAGATCGGACACTATTTTTTTTATTACTTCTCCTTTGTTCATTACAAGTAAATTTTTAACATTTTCTAAAAATATTATTCTTGGTTGTTTTTCTGCAACAATGTTTAAAATTTTATCATAAACCTTACTTCTATCGTCATCCATTCCTTTCTTTAACCCCGCCGAACTAAATGGTTGACACGGAAATCCTGCACACAAAATATCAAAATCACAAAGTTCCTTTTCATTTAATTCAAATATATCTTCTTTGCATTTAATATTGAAATTTGTTTCATAACTTTCTCTACAAGACTTATTGATATCGCACGCTAATACACATTTATGCGGATTTAAACCAAAATGAAATCCACCAATACCAGAACACAAATCAATAAATTCAAGTTTATTAAATTTACTTGTTTTTTTCATATTTGTTGTATATCGTTAATGTATATTTAATATAAATTCAATTTTATAATAATTCTTAGAAGAAACAGATACAAATGTTTTTAGTACTTTTAATTTATCTTTTTTATAGTTTTTTTTTGATTTTTTTGCAAATTTTAAGAATTTACTTTTTTTATTTCATGCCTCTTGGATAATTATATCATTAGATAGTAGTATTAATGATATATGATTTAATATATTACTCTATCGGAGATTGGGGTGCAAATGTTTCACAAGTGAATGCTGCAAAACATGTTGCGAATTCTATGGCGAATTATTATTACTACTTGAATCCAGATCGTATGTCAACAAATATTGTGGGGATGGTGGGCGACGCTGATGTGAATGATATATTTTTGCTACTATCATTTTCTATATCCATAAGCATTGTAATATATTTTATTTAATTATAAAAATGATTTTTATAATTAAATATTTAATTCATAAAAGAAAACAAAACGCCTAAAATTTTAACAGTTGCCCTGCTTAACGTGACTTAGCATATTGTAGACACACTGGCTTACGCACGATACACGCTGGATGACAGCGTTACCGTCAGCCGTCGGTGTTATCAAGGCCGTCCGCCACCTCTTCGGCCGGCCGCCACCTCTTTGGCCGCCGCGAGAATGAACTTGCTGCCATCGTGATCCCCCTTTTGCTCAAGTTCGTCCAAACGCGCACGTATAAGTTCTATATTCTCTTTATCTAACACAAGCCTGCCACCATTCATATCATTTGTCATAATATATGTCAATTTTATGCAGCCAATCACCAAGAGTCCGATGCCGATGTTATCCACTTGGGTACCAGCCACCAAAATTTTGGTCAATTCGGGACAGCCATCCGCCAGCGCCTTCGCGGTCTTGTTGCCCACTGAGGTGTTGTTCAACCCAATCGTGGTCAACTTGGGGCAGCCATTTGCCAGCGCCCTCACGCTCGCCCCGCCCACGACGGTGTTGTTCAACCCAATCGTGGTCAACTTGTGGCAGCCATTTGCCAGCGCCCTCACGCCGCCCAAGCCCACGAAGGTGTTGTTCAACCCAATCGTGGTCAACTTGGGGCAGCCATTTCCCAGCGCCTCCACGCCCACATCGCTCACTTGGGTGTTATTCAGCCAAATCTTGGTCAACTGGGGGCAGCCATTTGCCAGCGCCACCACGCCCGGGTCTCTCACTTGGGTGTAAGTCAGATTAATCTCGGTCAGGTCAGGGAATCCAAACGGCAACCAAGTTATTGCATCATCAGTCAAATCGTCTTTGTATTCAAAATTAATCTTTTGCAAACTTTTAGGTTTAATTGTAACTTTTGATATCTTATCATTTATCTCTTCCGGAAACGGCAACATTTTTTTTAGTAAAGAACTATTATTATTTTGTAAGTATTGCCCTGAACGCTTTACACGAGTTTTCTCGGCAAGTAACGCTAGTTGTTGAACCCCCGCATTGGTTATATTAATTCCATGTGGATTAAACACATTTGTTCCATAACCAAGATTGAAGATACGTAAGCCCCGCGGGGTTGTATTTTGATATGATTTCTCCATACGACTAAAGCGTGTTAACATTTCTTTATCATCTTCTGTGAGCATGTCATTCTTTGTATTCCCGTCTAAAGAATAAGCGTGTAACAACTTCTCTTCATTAATTCTTTTATCCATTCTGTTCGATGCCGCCCCACCTCTTTTTTTTTTTGATTTATTATTATTATTATTATTCACCCTTTGAGTAAGTTTCTGTTGTTTACGTTTTTTTGATTTTGTCTTTTTTTTATCTTTATGTTTTATTTTCATATTATATAAAATAATAATAAAATAATAATAAAATAATACATATGATATATGATTTAATATATTACTCTATCGGAGATTGGGGTGCAAATGTTTCACACGTGAATGCTGCTAAATTCGTTGCGAATTCTATGGCAAATTATTATTACTACTTAAATCCACCGCCCAGCTTTGTGGTTTCTTTGGGAGATAACTTTTATGATAACGGAGTAAGTGGAATTACCGATGAATTATGGGATAGTGCGTGGTTTTCAGTATTTATAAAACCATTTTCATCTATGCATAACATTCAGTGGTTTTCTATACTAGGAAATCATGACTATGGACGAGGTGTAAAAAATGCTGAGTCACAAATTGAAATGACAAATTATTCAAAAAATTGGGTTATGCCAGGGAAAGACTACTATTCGTATGATGAATCTACAAGCAGTTATCATATATTTATAGATACTGTCAAAATATATCCAGAATTGTATGATGCAACAAAATCCTTATACACGCACCAAGATATTACTAATTCATTAGTTGCTTTAGAAAGTATGCTTATAAATGCCAAAACTCTCAATTGTAAATGGATTTTTGTGTATGGTCATTATCATTTATTTTCAAACGGATATTATGGTAATTATAATAAAATGATTGAGCGAATATTTCCACTGTTAAAAAAATACGGGGTTGCTGTTTATTTTTCTGGACATGAACATAATTTCCAACTTTTCAAATATGATGGAATCTATTTTTGTGTAAATGGTGCTGGTGCATACAAAACACAAAAATTAAACACGCAGAATTTAAATATTGAAGTGAACACAATATATAGTAATAATAATAATGGATTTTTAATTCATAAATTAAACGACAAGTATTTGAACTTAAAATTTATAAATACAGATAATATCGCTGAATTTGATTATCATATTCCGCATCCGGGACTCGAACCCGGGTCTACCCGGTGAAAGCGGGTTATCCTGACCACCTAGACTAATGCGGAAAAAAATATTACTGCGACAACGGTGAGATTCGAACTCACGCGTGCTCAGCACAATGGATTAGCAGTCCATCTCCTTAACCACTCGGACACATTGTCGTATTATGCTCCTAGCAGGGATCGAACCTGCGACTTCCAGCTCATAAGACTAGCACTCTAACCAACTGAGTTATAGGAGCATTGATATTGATAAATTTAATTATCATTAACTATACATAGCGTATGTTATATATCATATTATTAATAAAAAATATTAATACACCCGATGTGGGACTTGAACCCACGACCACAAGATTAAAAGTCTTGCGCTCTACCGACTGAGCTAACCAGGTTTTAGGTTCTACTGAGAACCGAACAAGTTAGTATTTTCTGTACCAATGCTTTTCACATTTATAAGTAATAATATCTCTTTATATTGTTTCCTGTTAATATATTTTCATTTAGATTTAAAGGAAAATATTTTATTTGAAATTGGACATACAAGGGGGGTCGCACGAGGATTTTCTTTCTGGAACTGTTTCTTCAAATCACGAGTAAGCTTTGATTTGAAACAGGGGCGATTGTCTTTTGTCTTTATATAGAAATATCCATTGGCAGAAAGCCAGTCCTCAAATTCATTTACTTTATAGTTCCCATTCTTCCTGGGACTTCTGGGGGATTTTTTCATTTTACTATAATAGACAAACATTGTTTATGCCGTTAAATAATTTATTTATTGTCACTTCAATTTTTTATTTCATAATATAAAATTGAAATCATATTATTCGCATAATTAATTATATTATCAAGATGAATATCCGAGAAGAAATATACAATAAAGGCTTTTGTATTGTACCTAATGTTTTGACACAAGAAGAATGCAATAACGCATATCATATGTTTCACGAATGGAAAAATACAATCACAGATCATGACTATATTCATAACGCTGTTGATCCACACGGAATTTATAAATATCACCGAGTTGGTCATACTAAACACGCTTGGTATATCCGAACCAGGCCAAATGTACAAAACATTTTCAAAGAATTTTGGGGAACAGATGACTTAATTGTATCCTTCGACGGCTGTTGTTATATTCCGAAAAATGCAAATAAAAAAGATAAAAATTGGACTCATAGCGACCAAGCACCTATCACAGAAGGACTACAGTGTATACAAGGATTTGTTGCACTAACTTCTAATGAACAACGTACATTTGTAGCATATGAAGGAACACACGAGATTCACCAACAGTTTTTCAAAGATAGAAACATTCAAAACAGCAAAAACTGGAACCGAATTCCGGACGCTGATATAGAAGAAATGAGCGAACAAAAACGAGTACTACACGTTCCTGCTGGTTCGCTTGTTTTATGGGATAGTCGCACATTTCATCGCAATCAATACGGAAAACCATTTTCGGAAGAGCGACTTGTTCAATATGTTTGTTATTTACCAAAAAATCATCCTAAAAATACACAAAATATGCATAAAAAACGGGTAAAATATTTTGAAGAACAAAGAACTACATCTCATTGGCCAGTTCCTGTCAGAGTCAATGCGCTACACCCACAAACATACGGAAATAATAGAAATATTATAGATTATACTAACATACCTTTGACAAATTTACAAGAAGAAACTTTCTATGATGACATTTTAAAATTAATTTAGAACATTTTATTTATCATATATTTTATATGACATTACATTTCATATTTTATTGGGAACAATTTAGAAAATTAATTTATTTGTTCACTATTGAAAGGTGGTTACAAAATATATTTAACACTATAATAAATTAAAATTGCTTGTACCATTAAATAATTTAACTTTTTATTTAAATTTTTTATATTTTTATATTTTTATATTTTTATATTTGATAAATACACGGTCTCAATCGGGCTCGTCGAAACTCCAACGGATACCCCTTCCGTATTCCACATTCGGATTAAGTTCCTGCATCATCCTAATACCATCGTCCGTCACCTCCGATCCAAACGTCCATAAATGGCTCAATTGGGGACAATTTTTCACGATCTCAATGGCGGCGGCGTTTGTTACTTCCGTACCACCAATATGTAATTGTTCCAACTTTGGGCATTTTTTTGCTATTGCAATAATACCGGCGTCGGTCACTCCCGTCCCGTCAACCCTAATCCACCACATGTTGGGGCAGTTTTCTGCTATTGCAATAATACTTTCGTCTGTCAATTGCGTATTATCGGCAATATCAAGATGTTCCAACTTTGGGCAGTTTTTTGCTATTGCAATAATACCTTTGTCTGTAATACCTTCTCCGACTTCACCCGCGATCGTGGCCAGGTCCTCTTGTTCTATATTTTCAATTTCTAAACGTTCCAAATTTGGGCAGTTTTCTGCTATTGCAATAATACTTTCGTCTGTCACTCCTGTTTGGTCAAGTGAAATTTCTCTCAATTTTAAGCAGTTTTTTGCTATTGCAATAATACCTTTGTCTATATCTCCTTCCCCTTCGTTCCCCCAAAGAGATATTTTTTCCAACTTATCACAGCTATCCGCCAGCGCACACAAGCCGTTCTCTGTCACTGCAACAATTTCTATTTCAATCTTTTTCAAGTCGGGGCAATTTTCTGCTATTGCAATAATACTGGCGTCGGTCACTCCCTTTATATTGTTAAGAGTAATATGTTCCAATTTCTTAAATTTTTTCACCATTGCAATAATACCTTCGTCTGTCACGTGTGTTTCATCAAGAAAAATATTAATTATCTCGGCTATCACTTCCTGATTTTCTCCACCATTTTTTTTTGGAGCGTTTAAGGAAGGGACGCTATCTACTATTGCTTTTAAAATTTCATCATCAATATTCGTATTATTTAAATCAATTATTCTCAATTCTAGATAGTTTCTTAATTGAACCGCATTGCTATGGTTAATTTGCTGTTTAAATTTGGGTTTTGGTTCTATTTTTCTTACCATTCCGCTCACTTTTCCTCTAAATTCTTTGTTTAAAGCTTTAGTACTAGATAAATTTGTTGGAGGTAAAAGTCTTATTACTCCTTCAAAAGCATTGGATAATAACGCGTTTTTGTTTATTCTTTTAAACCTCTTTTCAGCAGCTTCTTCTGCCGCCGACCCTCCTTTTATTCTACTAAATCTCTTTTTTATATTTTTTTTAATCCGACTTTGTTTATTTTTATTTTTACTTTTACTTTTACTTTTTTTTGTCTTATTCATAATAATATTACAATATAATATATTTTATTATGATATTATTAATCAGAAGTAATCGTGTTGCGTTTGTTATATAACATCATAAGTATCTCTTCTTTGATATTGTTCAACATTGTATCTGAATCTCGGTTTTTTAGATACTTTCTGAAAGATTCTATAATACTCGGATATTTTTCAGCATATTCATCATACCATTTTTCTAAAACATATTCGTTATAATCATACAGATCGTCTATTTGCATCTTTTTGTCTTGAATTTGCCACTGATTGTCTTTATAAATCATAAGATATTTACCTTTGATATTTGATAAATAAATATTCATATTTTCAGGCTTGTCAACATTAAAATGAACTTTTTCTATAAGAGTTTTTACGCAATGATTGCAATCGCTGATACAATTCATATAATCTTTTGGTGTTAAATGACTATAATCTGTATCTGTATGATTCAAAAGTTGAATATTCAATGTATTATTTGATGTATTATTTATGATTGTTCCATGATTTACAGTCCCATTATTAACATTCTGTTTAACATTCTGTATTTGAAGTTTATTTACCAATTTGTCTATTTGTTTTTGCATTATTTCTATTTGTTTATCCTTCTTACCAATAATCTGTTTTTGATTTTCATTCAACAAACGAGCAAGTTCTTGAAAATCTTCGTCTTTATTTTTCTTGCACGTATATTTGATATGCTTACTTAAACCGGAACGATACTTGTATATTTTACCACAATATTTACATTCATTTCCTGTTTTTACATTTTGGATAAAATTTGGATAACATTTGGATAACGTTGGATAACTTTGGATAACATTTGGATAACATTTTAATTTATCTTTATGTTTTTTTGTTTTCAAATGTTTGTCATAACTACTCTTCACTTTCGCATCATAATTGCAGTGATTACAAAAATATTTACTCATATATATTTTACAAATATTTTTTTTAAATTCTTTTTTGAAACTTTTTTGAAACTTTTTGAAACTTTTTGAAACTTTTTTGAAACTTTTTTAAAATATTTTGTTTTATTAATTTTATGTTATTGTAAAAGTAACAAATAACATATATTGATAAGGAAATATTGTTACCATACCTTAAAAAAGTTTCAAAAATGTTATCCTTGGATAACAAAAAAGTTTCAAGGGAGGGGGGGGGATCTTCATTTTCAAATTCCATTAAAAATCAAAAAAAACAAAAATGAAAAAGTGAAATTTTATATTTTGAATAAAAATGAAAAAATCAATCCATTTAAAAAAATAATATGTTTATTTTATATTGTTTGCACATGCAACAACATCTTCCGATCCCAACACTGTATAGAACGACAAATAATAATATTATTCCAAAGACAGAAAGTATTTGGGTAAGCGATATCGGAAAAAACATTGTTGTTGTTACAAAAATCTTCTCAAAGAAGATACCGATAATTATTTGTTACCGAACAATAGAAATAAAAGACAAAACACTCGGCCCAGAACTTTCGGTCTCGTTGCAAAAATTTCATTCTTTGTTTTCTTCTTTTGAAAACAAAGACAATTAATATAATGATAAAATATAATGTAGATTTAATTTTATCATTATATATAAATTTATGAATAATAGTCATCGTATTGTAACTGTTTTTTTATGTTATGGCATAAATCCGTTTATACGTAAGATGGCAATTACGCATTTGAATGATTATACCGGATACGCTCTGGTTCAATTAACAACTACTGCCGGAAATTTATTTTATTTGACACAAAATTATCATTTACTTTGTTTAGAACCTGTACGCGAATATCATTTACTATATTCTATATGCAGTAGCGCTTTAACTGTATTAAGCTCTTATCATATGACAAAATTATTGAAAAATAATTCAGCCAGTCATATTACAACTCAAATACAAATATTAACAATTATTACAAGCTTCATTGTTGATTATTTGTTTAATAAACAAGTTTTGAATAATAAACAGATATTGGGTGTTTTTTTTATGGTTAGTGGTATCGCCCTGACAAGTAAAAATTCATAAAAGTTATTTTCATTTATCCCTCAATAATTTTGCTCTTTTGGTTTGGGAAGGGCGTTAATCGTGGAGAAGCCGAAGGGAAATATGTTTGAGTCGAGGGCTTCCGTTAGACTCGGAGGTGTGGCGGCAGCGGAGCTTCGGGCGGCGGTCACCTCAACCTCTTGGGCGGCACGGCGTCGTCGGGTCCGAGCGGCTCGGTGTCGATCGGCAGCGGCAGCGGCAGCAGCAGCGGCAGCAGAGGCAGCAGCAGCGGCATTATCCGCAGCAGCAGCGGCATTATCCGCAGCAGAGGCAGCAGAGGCAGCAGCAGAAGCATTATCCGCAGCAGAGGCAGCAGAGGCAGCAGCAGAAGCATTATCCGCAGCAGAGGCTTCTATAACATTGTCGATATCTTTATTGGATAATGTTCTATTTCTAGATAATTGACGGAACGACTCCTGCCCCACCATCCTGCGGAAGTCATCAGTGGATTTCTGAGTTGTTTCCATATATATTTCTTTTAAACCCGCAACAATATCGGTTAGAGGCATGGTTCTCAACAGTTCAATTATAAGATTTTCTATTATTTCGTGGGGATCCGCTTGATTTTTTAAACTTTCTTCTAATTCCATTAATAGTTGATCTTCATAGTTCATCTGCTGCGGCTGTTGCGGCGGCGGCGGCGGTGGCGGCGGTGGCGGCGGCGGTGGCCGCGTCCGACGCCTCTTCATATTTCTGTTGTTACCGCTTCCTCCTCCACCATACATACTGCATTTTTTTTTTCTTGCTGTGTTATTCTTTTTCTTAACCGTTTTGTTTGACATAGTTTATAATATAAGCCTATAAATTAATAATAATAAATCACTATTAATTTATTATTTATTACCAGATTTTGAAAAAGAGTTAAGTTTTTTATAGACGTTTATTAATTAGATATTAATTATATAATTAATAAGCATATTTACTTTGCTAAAATTAGGAGTGCCGCCACCCCTCCCACCAATGCCACCGCCCCTATACCCATTCCCGCCTTAGAAGGGGGTATTTTTGGTGGATTAAACTTCATTTGCGTTTCAACTTCGGCGTCATCCTCAACTTCGGCGTACCTATCATTTGTTTTTGGCATTTTGAATGTATAGCCAGTTGTATTCAAATCTTCCTCATCGCCGCTATAATTACCATCAGTTAAGTTAAGTGGTTTCTGTTCCTGTTTCTCTACATTAGTATATCCATATCCACCCTTTACTTTAGAACGTTCTCGTTTTTTATGTGTTTTTCGTTTTTTTGATGCAACTTTTCTGCCTCGTTGTTTATTTTTTTTTCTATTGTTTGGTTTCCTTGACTTTGGTTTTCTTGGCATATTTATATTATAGTTGTATTTTTTGTCTTTTATTAACACGATTAAATCCATATGATTTGAGGATAATAATCGCCCATTAACTTCGTAAGTTCGTTTTGGTTTGCGTGTGGCAAATCTGGAATTTCGTTTGAAAACTGCGGCAATAATTGTCTATACAATACACCAAAATATTGTGTTTGGCTTGAACAATTATGATTATTAGTGCTAGGTGGAAATAATTGTAGAGATACATTTCCAAAATTATGACAAAACAAAAAAAGAGAAACTTCCCCATTTTCTAATGAATTATTATACAACAATGTGTCGGAAATAGTTTGCGTTGTTTGGCGAGGGCTGCTAAGGTCAACAATGCTTACAGAAAAATACCGCACTTCGTAATTATTGTGTGCGATGTTATTTATATTTTCTGGATACACTGGTAGTTTTAACTGTATTTTTGCTCCACTAAACGTATTTTTGGAATTATTATAAAATGCAATCATATATCTGGCATCATAATTAATAAATAGGTTGTTTTTTTCTTGCGGTGGATAAAAGTTGTTATTTTCATTTGATTTATATAGAGAATATTGTGGTGTAGTATCTTGTATAACGATTACAGGGCGATTGGTCGTTTCGCATTGTTCAATATAATTCCACTCTTCATCTTGAAAAAAAGACAAATCTGGCAGTGCAACGCCACCTGTGTTATTGACACCCATATAAATCCGGTAAATCAATAAATAGTATTCGTTATCATTTTTGTCTTTATTATTAATATTCAGGTCTATCTGATATTTGAAAGTCTCGTTGTATGTGATGGTTGGGTCTGTATATGGATTGGGGTCTGCATTAATATTGACATCGTGTATATCCCAAAATGGCTCCCAAGTTTCTAAATCATATAGTTCAAATGAAAAATATCGTGAATTTGGAAATGTTCCGTTTAATTTCAATAGAGGATTGTTTACAATGGTTCCATAATATTGTGAATTTCCGTCGGGCCATTCAATGTTCAATAATGTGGAATTGGCAATCAAACACCAAGCACAAGTAAGATTGTAATAGTTCATCTTATAGATTATGAAATCATATTTTTAAATATTTTATGAATCTTTGTTAATACAAAGATTTTTGTGCAACATAAAGCCCTGAAAATGTTATAATTGCTCCAGTCGTGAAAATTAAATAATTCACTTGTTTTTTTAATACGATAACACTTAAAATTAGTACAACAAATATGACTATAATATTCAAAACAGTTTGAATAAAGACAGGATGGTTTGCGATTTGAAAACTTTTATATAACAAAATTCTGCTTACTATTGCGGTTATTATTATAAAGAGTACCAAAAAGTATTTTATATTTTTATTTTTATGACTGTTTATAGAAATATCCAAATATTTCAAGGAAAAAACGTGAAATCCCACAATAATACTTGCAACAATTGCATATATATAAGCCAACATCATTATACATATATATAATAATTTAAAATAATAATAAAATTGAAGGTTGTACGTTATTGGTTTATATCCTTATTAACCTATTAAAATGAGTACAAATTCAGGTTTTAATGACCACGGACCAATTGAGACCGATCCAAAAAAAATTATGACTCAGCTGATGAAAGAGATGATTATTGAACATAAATATGACCAAATGGCAAACAAAACTGTTGTAAGCGTTTGTCTTCCAGCGTGGTTGAGTCGCGATTATTCGGTTGATACTGTCAACCAATTCAAAAGATATATTTATATGCAGGCATCGGAAAGTATTTCAGAGATATGTGACGCAAAACCCATTAATAATGACGACAATTATTTCTGTTCTTAATTTTGCGGGTACTCATAATTATATATAATAATATATAATTAAAAATATGGACCCCCCTCCTGTGATTGCTACCCCATTGTTTTCTCAAAAATGCAATGTTTGTCAAAAAGTATTTTATACCTCAGCTTCTCTGGGAACTGCCAATTACTATAGGTGTAAAGGATGTTTAAAAATAGACAAAACGGTTCATTTCAAATCATTGTTTTGTAGTATTCAATAATGTTTATTTTTTATTTTTTCGTGTTTTGGATTTTGGGGTATTCAATGATACTTGGGGGACGCGTTTCATCCCCTTTTTGTATTTTTTCATTGACTCTTTTGCCAATTTAAGAACTTTTGAAGTTTTGGAGCAATGTTCTTCTAAAATATTATAATCTACGCCAGCTGCCTTTCCTCCCGTAATAGAACTAGCGAGGCGTGCGTATCCCCAAGAATGCGGCGTTTGATTTGGACGACTTCCACTAGAATAATACGCACCCTGCCCTTTTTTAAAAATTTTTCGCAGTCCTTTGATATTGCATTTTGTCTTTTCGGCAAGTTGTTTAGACGGTTTTATTATATCAATTTTGTATAGTTTTTGTGCTTTGGTAATATGGGGCGATTGTTTATTTTTAAACGTTTTAACCTTTTCTCTCAATACATATTTTCCTTTTTTGTATGCCTTTTGAGATCTAATAATGCCCTTTTTCTGTGTTATTTTGTCTTTATTACTCAAATGTTTGGGGACATATCTTTTCGGAACTGTCTTTGTTTTCCTCATTATAAATAGTGAATAAAAAAGAATTAGTAAAAAGTATTAGAATTTACGACGTGTTGTCTATTGTTTTGCCACCACCACCACAGCACATGCAACTGCAAAAAGAGCCACCCAAGGCGCCGCTTTTCTCCCTTCGCGTGCGCCACGAAATAGCATGTAAGCTTTCCCCGCTCCTAACGCCGCCGCTCCCAATGCCCCTGAACCCTTACCACCCCCATCCTCCTCCTCTCCCTCTTTCTCCTCCTCTTTCTCCTCCTGCTGCTCCTCCTCCTCCTGCTGCTCCTCCTCCTCCTCTTTCTCCTTCTCCTTCTCCTTCTCCTTCTCCTTCTCCTTCTCCTTCTCCTTCTCCTTCTCCTTCTCCTTCTCCTTCTCCGCCGCCGGCGCCGCCCCCTCTTCCG
>Ga0163109_10001719_pt1 | contig 17270 bp, 18 predicted proteins | sample CRUFie1St13metaG_FD_108704 | JGI IMG/M metagenome (GOLD analysis project Ga0163109, IMG submission 108704) | Marine microbial communities from the Costa Rica Dome - CRUD Field 142mm St13 metaG | ecosystem: Environmental > Aquatic > Marine > Oceanic > Photic zone | place: Costa Rica: the Eastern... | reverse complement strand
CTAATTTTGAAAAGTTGGATGATGAAAAATTGATGAAAACTGTAGCAAAAGAATTAAGTCAAAATAAAATTATTGGTTGGTTTCAAGGCAAAATGGAATTTGGTCCAAGAGCATTAGGTTCAAGGTCTATCCTAGCTAATCCCACATCTGAAACAATGCAAAAAGAGTTAAATTTAAAGATAAAATTTAGGGAGAGTTTTAGGCCATTTGCTCCATCTGTATTAAATGAAGAAGCATCAAATTGGTTTGATTTAGATAGTGAAAGTCCATACATGACTTTAGTAGCAAACGTAAAAGAAAATAAAAGGATTAAGTCAAATTTATCATACACCATTTAGATTTGTAGAGTCATCAGCATGTGGAGCTATAAGTATAGCTCCATTTATTACAAACGAATTAAAAAATTTTTATTATCCAGAAAATTTAATAATTAATTGCAACAATAGTTATACAAAAATTAAAAATATTTTAAATGAAACCGATAATGATAAAATACAGAAAATTAGAGAAAAAATTACAATACATACAGAAAAAAATCATAAAGCTAAAAATAGGATTAAATTCATTTTAGCTTTAAGTAACGAAAAATTAGGAGTTGTAGCAAAAGATTTTTATGAGAAACAATTTTAAAGAAAAAAATATTCCAATTGTAATTTTCTGTGGAGGTAAAGGAACCAGGCTTGGATCTTTAACAAAAAAAACTCCCAAACCGATGATAAAAGTGAACAAATACCCCTTAGTATTAAATATAATTTTTAATTATTATAAATATGGCTTCAAAAATTTTTATTTGTTAACTGGATATAAACATAATATTTTTTCAAATTATTTAAAAAAATTTTCTAAAGAAAAAATATATAGTAAAAATTTTGAAACATATAAAAATGTTTTTAAAAAAAATATATCTATAAATCTAGTTTATACAGGGCTAAATACACAGAAAAAAAATAGACTTTTAAAATTCTTTCAATTATTTAAAAACTTTGAAAATTTTATGCTCACATATGGAGATGGTATAGCGAATATAAATTTTTCAAAATTATTAAAATTTCATTTAAAGCACAAAAAAATAGGTACAATTACTGCGGTGCATCCACCATCTCGTTTTGGAGAATTAAAATTTAAAAACTTAAAATTGAATTATCTAGCAGAAAAACCAGTTATGTCTGAAGGTTATATAAATGGAGGATTTTTTGTATTTAATAAAAATGTATTTAATTTTTTTTCAAAAAATAAAAAAGATTTCGAACACCAAGTAGTAAATGATTTGTGTAAAAAAAAAGAGATGGTGATTAATTTCTATAATAAACAGTGGATTTGTGTAGATAATGAAAGAGAATTAAATTTTTTAAAAAAAAAAATTAAAAATTTATGAAAAAAATTTTAATTACAGGAAATTTAGGTTATGTTGGATCTTTATTAACTCAAATTTTACAAAAAGAAAAATTTTTGTATATCAAAGGCTGCGATATAGATCTTTTTTCAAAAGACTATGAGAGTCAAATAAGAAATAAAGTATTAAAATCAGTTAATAATCAAATCTATAAAGACATAAAAAACTTAAACGAAGTAGATTTGAAAAATATTCATACAGTAGTACATCTAGCAGCAATATCTAACGATCCTATTGGTAATGAATTTCTAACAGAAACCAAAAATACTAATTTTTTGCATACAAAAAAATTAATTAAACTCTCTAAGAAATGTGGTGTAAGACATTTTATTTTTGCTTCTAGTTGTAGTGTTTATGGTTTTAAAAAAAAAATATGTTCTGAAAGAAGTAAATTAAAACCTTTAACACCGTACTCTAAAAGCAAAGTATTTACTGAAAAAATCTTAAAAAAAATGTCTAATAAAAAATTTAAAGTAACTATTTTAAGATATGCAACAGCTTGTGGTTATAGTCCTTTTATAAGATTGGATTTAGTTTTAAATGATTTTATAGCTAGCGCAATATTTGATAAAAAAATAAAGATCTTAAGCTCTGGTGATGCCGAAAGACCTTTAGTTTCTGTGAAAAAAATGTGCGATACGATAAAATGGTTCATACTAAATTTTACTGAAAATAGAAAAAGTTATTTGATATTTAATGTTGGTAGTAACAAAATGAATTTTAAAATTAAAAATCTCGCAAAAAAAATTAACAATGATTTTAAGAATATTAATCTTGAGATTAATAAAAAAAATATAGATAATAGATCTTATAAAGTTGATTTTTCAAAATTTGAAAATTATACAAAAAAAAAAATTAAAGAACAAAATTTGAGTCAAATAGTTAATGATACGAAAAAAAGGATAAAAAAATTAAAAAAAATAGGTAGTAATTTTAGATCTTCTTTGTATATAAGATTAAATAAAGTTAGAAAACTTAAACAAATATGATTGATGGAGTAATAATTAAAAAATTAAAAAAAATTCCTGACGAAAGAGGAATGATTATGCATTTTTTAAAATCAACTGATGATGTTTTTACTAAATTTGGTGAAGTATATTTCGCTACAGCATATCCGGGTATTATCAAAGGGTGGCATTTACATAAGAAGCAAGAGCAAAATTATTGTGTAATAGATGGAATGATTAAATTGGTTCTTTATGATGGTAGAGAAAATTCTAAAACAAAAGGAGAATTGCAAGAAATTTTTATAGGAGAAAATAATTATTGTTTAGTTAAAATCCCTCCTGGGATACTAAATGGATGGAAGTGTATTGGCAACAAAACAGCATTATTAGCTAATTGCTCTAATTTACCTCATGATCCAGATGAGATCGAAAGGATTGATCCACTAGATAATAATATCCCTTATAATTGGGATATAATTATGAAATGATTAAAAAAAATATTTTGGTCACTGGCTCAAGTGGACATATTGCAAGTAATTTTATTCAAAAATGTGAAAATAAATTTAACATTTTTAATTTAACTAGATCAGAAAATAAAAAAAAATTATTAATTAAAAAATTTAAAAAATCATTTTTTTTTACGACAAAAAAAATTCCAAAAAAATTAGAAAAAATTAATTTTGAAGCCTTAATATTTTTTGCAGGACCTAACGACGTAAGTTGTAATTTAAATAAGGAAAAAATTCTTAAAGATTTTTTTAATTTATCTTTTAATATGATTGAATCTTTTAATAAATTTTCTATTAGAAAAGTAATTTATGTTTCTACTGCACAAATATATGACTTAAGGGCAAGTGTAAGTGAAAAAAATCATGCTAATCCACAAAGTTATTATGGATTAAACAGACTAATGATTGAAAATCTATTTTTATATTATTTTGATAAAATGAAAATACCATTAGTGATTTTAAGACCTTCTAATATTGTAGGTGATGCAAAATTTAATCTAAATAATTCAAAAAGATTATTGCCAAATCAATTATGTGATTTTTTAATCAAAAAAGATGAATTTAAACTTAAATCTTCAGGAAAAAGTATAAAAAATTTTATTTCTGTAAACGATATAGTGAATTTTTTGTCATTTTTGGTAAAAAAAAAAATAACTCAAAACTTATCTATATTTAATTTAGGAAATAAAAATATGTCTGTAATTAAATTTTCAAAATTAATTGCAAATATTTTTAGTCAGAAGACAGGTAACATTAAAAATATTAAAAAAGGACCTAATGAAATTTATTTGAATAAAATGATTTATATTGATAATAAAATTAAAAAATATGGATTCAAAAAACGAGAAAACTTAAAAAAAATTATTCTAGAAATGTACAATGGCAGAATTAGGCAGATATAAGTCAAAAAAAGAAAAGATTTACTCAAAAAAAATGAATAATCTTTTGAAAAAAGTTAAACCATATTTTGTTGCCCAAAATCCTTTTTTATTTACCTCCAGACAATTAGTTACAGAAATGATCACAAGAACTATGATTTTCCAAAAAGTTGAGAAAATTCAAGGTAACATCGTAGAATGTGGATCATTTCAAGGAAATAATTTAATGTTATTTGCCCATCTATCTTCAATATTTGAACCTTATTCTTTTAACAGAAAGCTTTATTCTTTTGATACTTTTAATGGTTTTAGGTCAATTAATAAAAAAAATGATCCAAAAGATATCTCAAAAAAATCTTTTTCAAATGTAGATTTAAAAATTTTAAAAAAGTCTATTGAGCTTTATAATATTAATCGAGCTGTATCACATGTTAATAAAATTCATTTGATAAAAGGTGATGCAACTAAAACAATTCCTAAATTTATGAAAAATAGATCAGATTTTTTAATATCTATTTTGTATTTAGATTTTGACTTATTTGAACCTACTAAAATAGCTTTAGAAAATTTTGCCAAATCAGTTGTGAAAGGTGGTATTATTGTATTTGATCAAGTTAACTATGAAAAGTTTGGCGGAGAGACAATTGCTTTTAAGCAGTATTTTAATGTTAATAAGATTAAACTAGAGAAATTTAATCACGACCCTTTTGTAGGGTATGTTGTTTTATAAATTTTGATTAAAAAAGGTAAACCATGAATTTGATATTTTTTTCCACGTCCAATTTTTTATTATACTTTCTCTAGTCTTTTTCCTAATTTCAAAATTAATTAAGTTTTCGTTATGCAAATGTTTAAGTTTTTTTATCATAGCTTCAAGGTTGTAATCGATGAAAAATCCATTTTGACCCTCAATAATAAGATCTTCACAACCACTTACTTTAGTTGAAATTACAGGAGTACCACACGACATTGCCTCTAAAGCTCTTAGAGGAAAACCTTCAGACCTAGAAGTAATTATCAAAGCGTCTAGACTGTTATAATAATCGTTTAGTTTATCAGTAGTTAGATAAGTTTCTGTTCCATATATAGCTGTTTTAATTTCTAAAAAATTTTCTTTAGCTATTTGTTTAATAAATTTTGAGTACCCAAGATTTTCATCTCTTTTAATATGACCAACAAAACCTAATGTAAGTTTTTTATTTTGTGGTGATTGTACAGGATAAAATTTACTTTCATCCACACCATTAGGAGTATAAAAAACTTTTTTATCTAACTTTTTTTCAAAAAGGTTTTTTAATCTTAATCCAACAGTATTTATAGCTTTAAAGTTATTTAAAAATTGTACCAAATCTTTATTTGGTTCTAATAAATTATCTGGAGTAGATTTATAGTTATCATATGAATGAGAGCTATGAACACCAGTAATACAAGAGGAATAATCTATGTTATTAAATTTAAAAAATTTATTTTTAAATATTTTTTTAAAAATATTATTTTCATTACTAAATATTTGATAAGCCATAGGAAAAATTAAATCATATTTTTGACTTAGAATTTTTTCAAAAACTTGTTTTTGGTTTTTTCTCATATGTATTTTTTCAATATTTAGATTATTTGAGCTATTATTTTTAATTAGGTTATCAGCTATATTATTGTAGGCCCAATAATCACTATCAGTTATTATTAAAATATTTTTTTTCATAGATTTTTGACAAAATTATACTAATTATATTTAATTAATGTTTAATTTTAATAAAAAAAAACCAATATCAGAAATTCCGTATTTTTATAGTCAAAATTTAATTGATGAACAATATTACAAAAAATTATCTAATAACTTCCCTACAGAAGATTTGGCTGTTGGTGAAAGATTGGATTTTCAAAATTCAAGGATAAGGATTAGAAATAAAAACTTAGAAAATTATCTATCTAGAAACAGTGATTGGAATGCCTTCTGTGATTATTTATTTTCAGAAAAATTTATTAATTATGTGTTTAATCTTTTTGGTGAAGATTTTTATAGTAACAACAAATATTATACAAATAAAAATTTTCTAAAAAACTTTATTAATAAGTATGTTTTAAAAAAAAAAAAATTACAGATATCAATTGACATATCTTTATCAGGCTTAAGTTACTTCAATAAACCTCATACAGATAGAAAGCATCGTATGTATGTAATGTTAATGTATTTTTGTGATCAAAAAGAGGAGGGTATGATAGGGGGAGAATTTGTATTTCATTCAAAAAAAAATCAAAATAATTATCAAATTTCAAATGAAAGATTTTATGAGAATAGTGAGCTTAAAATTTTGCAAACTATTCCTCCATTAAAAAATTCAGGTGTTATTTTTAAAAATAATGATAAAGCTATACATTCTGTTAATAAAATTACTTCTATAACCGGAAAGAGAAAATTCTGTTATGTTTCGATCGATGTTCAATAAGAAAAAAATTATACCTTATCATGAAAAGAGCCATCCATTAGATACTGCAATTAAACAATCAATTTATAACAATCACCCTGGTGATTATTTAGAATTTGGAGTAAACAAGGGAAATTCTTTTATCAGATCATATCATACATTCGATCATTACATTAATTACTATAATAATAAATTTTCATTAAATCTAAAAATGCCAAATTTTTATGCATTTGATGTATTTGAAGGAAGTGTCCCAGAAAGTCAGATCAACAAAGAAAGTGAATATATTCCAAGTCACTGGAATAATAAATTATGGTCTTACAGTAGTGAAGCATTTATTAAGAACTGTAAATCAAATAATTTAGACTTGAATAAGATTAAAGTTGTAAAAGGCCTATTTGAAGATACTTTAACTAGTTTTGATCAAAACATAGAAACTGTATCTGTAATTTTTTTTGACTCTGATTTTTACAATTCTACTCTCCAAGCTTTGAAATTTTCAAAAAAGTTTATGTCAATAGGAACTATATTAGTTTTTGATGATTATTTCAGATTTAGAGGAAAAGAGAATTATGGACCTCATGGTGCATTTAAGAAATTTTGTGAGGAAGAAAATATAAAATTTAGAGAATTTGATTTATATAAAGGTCAAATAGTTTCATATATTTGTTCAGACATAAAATGAACTTAAAAATCATTAGAGATGAAATTCTTAATCCAGATAAAGGTTTTTATGTAATAAGAAAATTGTATTCTGAGGAAGAGATAGATCATTATAGAGAAAATTGTTTAGATTTGATCAAAAAAGGACCAGTCATAAATAAACGTATTAATATAAAAAACATGTTTGATTATGTTCACAAGAGATCGTTTGATCAGAATGAGAGAACTACTAGAGTTTATCAATTTTTTGAAAATCATAAATATTCCAAAACTGGATTTTTTTTTGAAAAATCAAAAAAAATTATGGATTTAATAGAGGATGAATGGTCCAAAGAAAATAAGTATTATGATGAGTATAGAAAAACACTTCAAAATTATATTATTTTTACTTGGTATAAACCTGGATTTGGAAAATTACCAATTCATCAAGATATTAAAGTTCAGCTTAAATTTCCCTTATTACAATCGAATGTAATGTTGACCCAATATAATAAAGATTATTATGGTGGTGATTTCATTTTTTACTCAAAAAATAATAAAAAATATTCTGTAAATAATGATCTTAAATTAAAAAAAGGCGATGTATTAGTATTTGATAAAAGTTTATTCCATGAGGTTACGAAGGTTGAAAGTCATTCATCAATATTATCAAGATGCACTGTTTTAATTAATGCAAGGGCAAAATTTAAAAAAGAAAAATTGTTATTTGAAAAAATCAAAACAAATAAAATATTTAATTTTTTATATTCGAAAATAAGTAAAAATTATAAGAGAGATTACAATTAATTTTTAAACAATTTTATTTGATTAGTTTATTAAATTTTAATTCACTTTTAATTAAAAGTGATAAAGAATTATATTTAAATTTATGTATTTTACTTATAATTTTATTTTTTCTTTTTAAGTATAAACTTTCAGGATCACCTAGACGTTTGTTAATAAATTTATATTTTAAAGGTTTGTTGAGAAACTTATTAAAATTTTTAACTACCTGCAGGACACTTGTTTTTTTATTATAACCATAATTTATAAATAATTTTGAGGATTTATTTTTTTTCATATAATTCAAAACATCTAAGTGGAAAGTAGACAAATCTACAACATGAATATAATCCCTTTCACATGTGCCGTCTTTTGTCTTGAAATTTTTTCCGTAAATTTTTATTAATTTATTTTTTTTAATTGAATTTATTATATTACTAAACAAATGGTCAGATTTTGATACTTTTCCAAGATTATTTTCTAAATCTGCACCTACGACATTAAAGTATCTTAAACAACAAAAGTTGAAATTATATTTATTTGAGTAAAATTTAATTAAATTTTCACCAATTAATTTAGTTAAGGCATATATTGAAGTAGGTTTGAAATTTGATTGATCTGAATTTAAAATTGCACAAGTAGACGCAAATATAAAATTTTTTAATTTTATATCCTTTAGGTTTTTAAAAAAAATAATTAATTTTTCAATGTTGTTGTTTAAATATTTTTTTTTTAATCTTTCAGATTCAGAAACATTTATGTAGGCTGCTAAATGAATGATATCACAAATATTATTTTTTTTTATAATGTTAATTAACTTTATATTTGAATAATCAAGTTTATAAAATTTGAAATTTTTATTTTGTTTTAAAAATTTTATATCATTTGAATTTGATCTTGATAAATTATCTATACCAAAGACTAAATAATTTTTTTTTAGAAATACTTGAGACAAAATTTTGCCAACATATCCAGCGCAACCTGTTATAAGAATTTTTTTCATCGTAGATCAATACATGTAGATTTGAACTAACTCAACAAAAAGAATAAAAGAAATAAAGTTAGAGAATAGGATCGTTATCATTAGGTTGAAAAAAAGGATAGCAATTTTCTATCTTAGCTGCATTCCACATTTTATTAAATTTTTTTGCAAAATAATTTTCATAAATATAAAATTGAAATCTATTTATATTGGGTGAATAAGGTAACCCTCCAACTATATCATAACACTCTTTTTTAAATATCACACTTCCTGCGCACCAACCATTAAATTCATTTTTTGGTATCCAGGTCCAAAAATTTACATTATTCTTAGTAGTTCTAAATTCAGATATGACCCTTTCTTTTTTCCACCAATTATTTTGATTTTTAAGTCTAATAATTCCAATATCTTTAAATTCTTCAAATATTTCTACACAATTTTTTAAAAAAGGTTTTTCATAATTTATATCAAAATCATCTTCAACAAACATTATGTAATCGCTATTTATTGATTTATATACTTTTCTTAAAGCATTAGACATACCAAGATTTTTTTTGAAATAAATGTAGTTATCAATATTGTTTTCTTTACAGGTTAAACTATTCCTAGTTTTATTTGATCCGTTATCAACTACATAGATATCATAATACTTATATGTTTCGACGTTTTTTAGAAAAAATTTTAATTTCTTTATTAAGTTTTCAAACAATTGCTCTCTCTTGCATGTGAGTATTACTATTGAAATATTTTGATTATTTTTTTTTTTAGAATATTTTTGTGGTATTAATTTTTTTTTTTTTTCAATTATTTTATTTAATTGTAAGTTATCAATTCTTTTGGCTTTACCAAAATTAGGTGGAGAAGTTTGTAACTCTTTGCTCCAATTAGGTCTATTAATAAATTTGTTTTTTCTATAAAAAAGAAAATTTAAAAGAAGATTTTTAATATAATCTAACATTTTTTTTACAATTGATTAATTTTTAAAGCAGTAATTGATTTACAATATTTCGAAAATCTTGCAAATTGATAGTTAGATAGATTTTCTAAATTATTTTCTTCAGAAACATCAGATTTAAACTCCATTACACAATCAGGTTCTTTATAATTGAAATTTGTTATTTTCAAATTAGATATTTTAAAATATTGAATATTTTGGTCTATAGTAATTCGAGTTTTATCATTATTAAAATATCTTCTTATGTAGACAATCTTAGAGACTGGATAACAATATCCATAAAAATTGTCATATATTTTTGCATAAAAGTTATCTTTTGTTTTAACATCGTGAGAAATTTTAAATCTACCCTCTTGACTGGTAATTTTTTTTTCTAAAATTTTATCATTTTTGTTATCATAACTTCTAATTCTAATTTTTTTTCTTGGTACCACACCTTCTTCACTATCTTTATATAAGTCAAAATTTAAATTATCATAGTAAATTGAGGTAATTAACCTTTCTTTAAAAATTTCTGTGAATTTATTTTCTTTTATCCAGCCTAAAGTATTCGTTACTTTATTTTTGTTAATTATAATTTTTTTTTCCAATCTATAAGACATTTAATTATAAATTATCTTTGAATTATCTTTTTTAATAATTTTTTCCTTGCAGTTTATAAAAGGAATTTGAATTTTGCTGTCACCATAAATTTCTCTTTCTGTATTTGTATAAATACATTTTTCAAATTGATCAAAAATAACTTTTTTTATTATCAAGTCAGATGAATCGCCAATAGATATAAAATTTTTATTTTTATATGTTTCTATAGAATCTATTTCTACTAGACTAAGATTTTCAATTTTAATATTATTTCTTTTACAATTAAAAAAATTTATATTCTTAATATTTAATCTGCTGTTTTTGACATCTAAACATTCATAATTTGAATTTGAGATATTTAAATTCTCAATATTAATGTTAGAGTTTTCAATATCTAGTGCGTCCTCATTATTTTTTAATAAATTTAAATTTAAACTTTTAATATTTCCAGAAGAATTGATTATTGAAAGAGTATCATAGCAATTTAAATATGTGTTATTGCTAAAATTTATTTCTGAAGTCTTAAAAATTGTATTGTAAATTGTCACACAACTTTTCTTGAAGCCTTCGGTAATGTAATTAGTAATATTTTTTTTGTTTTTTATTTCTGTGCCATGAAAGTAGATTTTAAAATTATCCATATGTGCATTTTCTATAAATATTTTTCCATCACTGAACTTTTGAAAAATATGAATCTCATTATCATTAATCATATTAATTTTAATACTTTCATTATGTTTAATTATAAAATTATTATTAACTTTAAATGAATTAAACTTATTATATTTATTTTCTTTATTTATATTTTTAAGTTTAAAATATTTTATTTTTTTTGGAGAGACTTTATTTAATTTAATACCTTGATTTTTAATTATAGAAATCAGTTCATTTTGTTTTAATATAATTTTTTCACATTTAAAATTATAATCACAAATTTCAAAATTATTTTTCAATCCTCCAACTAAATAAGAATATTCTTTACTAAATGATTTATCGTAGGATTTTTCTTTTGCTTGAAGTTTAATTCTATGATTGTAAATTTTATTTAAATTTTTCTTAATATTATTGATTGCAAAATTAACTTCTTCAATAGTAAAAGTTGAGTCAAGTAATTTTAATTTTTTTATAAATTTTGTTTTATCAATTGTGTCTAACATACTTTTTGCTTTCTCAACTGATTTGATATGATTAGTTTTGATTAGCTGATGTATTTTAGTTTTTTGTAAACTATTATCTAATATAGTTGATTTACCATCGTAATATATTGGTTTTAAGTTATTGTTGTATTTGTCAAGATAAAATCTTCTATCTTCTAAAGCTAATCCATGAGATGAATTTGTAGAAATCATAAATATCTCAAAAATAGAATTCATTTCAAATTCTTTGTTACTTAAAAAATAATTTTGATTATCTATTAATAAATATGGAAATTTATAATGTTCTAATTTAATTTTATTTAATCTTTCCATGCCATTAAGAATGTGTAGCATGTTTTGAGGATTATCTGGATCTTTTAAATTAACAGATCCTGAATCGTAAAGTCTTGAAAAAATTTTGTGATTTAATTTTTTTATCTCTTTTTTTTTATTTTCCGAAGATATTTTGTTATAGTTTTTAATATTTTTTACAAGCTCTCTTTTATTGAATGATAAAATTGTACCACTAACTAAATTATTTTTTATTTGAAATGTATCATTTATATGTTCTTGTAATAAAACATCATACTCTTTTGAGAAATTATGATTTACTTTAATCTTATATGTTTTTGGTGACAAAAAACCAATCTCAGAAAAAAAAGCTGTAACAAATATTTCATTTTTATTATTTCTTGTATCTGGTAAAAGTAATTTAAATTCATTTACATAATTAATTCCTCCATTTAACAATTTTAAATTAAAAGAGGAATTATAATTTTGTCCAATTAATTTTCTGTGAGAATTTGATGATCCATGTAAGTTTATAGTAGCATTAAAAATACACCTAGAATTATCTTTGTAAGTGATTTCAACGTGTGATCTAACTTTAGTTTTTTTTTTATTACTAATCCTTTGATGCATATTGCCAATTAAATCTCTGGCTATTTTCTTTGGATTTTTAAAATTAATATTTATTTTTAATACATCTTTGTTAACTATTTTTTCATTTATTTTAATATTTTTATTATCAAAAAAATCTGGAAGATTATAAAATTCTGATGAGTTAGTATTTGAAAAAAAAATAAAATAAACTAAAAAAAATTTTATAAATAATTTAAACAATGTTATTAATATTTATACTTTTGATGAAAGTAGCATATTTTTTTTCGTAAAACTCTGAAATTTTATTTAAGTCATCTATCTTATAACTTACAAATTTATAAGAAAATTCACTATTTTCAAAATCTTTATTTAATTCCAAAAGAAATTTTTTACCAAAATTTTCTTCTAAATTTTTGTTTGAAATTATTTCAAGCAAATGATTTCTTTGACCTTCTGAAAAAGATACTGAAAAAAAATTTATACCTTTTTTTTTTGTAATTTTGTCGAAGTAAAAACTTAAGATTAGAGTAAGTATTATAAATAATGTTAGACCTAAACCATACTTTAACGAAATAGAGTTAGAGATTCCAATTGTTAGCAAGGCAAAGTACATTACTAATTCAAAAGTATTTTTTACAGGATTTCTAAATCTCACTATTGAAAGTGCACCAACCATTCCTAATGCAAGAGCTATATTTCCGGCAATAACTTTTGTGATAACAAAAGCAATAACAGGAAGAATTATGAATGTTAAAAGGTATTGGAAGGTATTTACCCATTTTTGATCAAAAACTGAGAGAAAAATTCGTAAACTTAGGCCCATTAATCCAGTAATAAAAATATCACCTTGTTGTAAAATTAATTTTATAATTTCACTCATAACAACAATATTTATTATTGATTTATCATAGATATTTGAGGAATTCTATATATACCGTATAAATTATTAATAAAATGAAAATAACAATTTTAGGCCTAGGATATGTTGGTTTACCTTTAGCACTTGAATTGTCAAAAAAATATAGTGTTTTAGGTTTTGATACAGACAAAGTTAAAATTAATAATTTAAATCATAATTATAACCCAGTTGAAGGTAAAAAATTTAAAAAAAATAAAAATATTTTATTTTCAACAAACCAAAATTTAATTAGAGACAATAATATTCATATTATTTGTGTTCCAACACCAATTTATAAAAATAATAAACCTGACTTAAGATTATTATCTGGTGCATTTAAAATGCTTGGTAAATTAATTAAAAAGAGAGATTTAGTAATTTCAGAGTCAACAGTTTATCCAGGATTAACAAATTATTTAGCCAGAAAATACTTAGAAAAAAAAAATTTTCAGTTAAATAAAAATTTTTATTTAGGTTATTCTCCTGAAAGAATAAATCCAGGTGATAAAATTAATAAAATAAATAATATTTACAAAGTAATTTCAAGTGAAAGTACTTTCGCCCTTAAAACTATGAGAAAAGTATATAGTACTGTTACAAAAAAAATTCATTCTGTTAAACAAATCGAAATTGCAGAAGCAAGTAAGGCTATAGAAAATGCACAAAGAGATATTAATATTGCATTCATAAATGAAGTTTCTAAAACGCTTATTAAAAACAATATCCCAGTTTACGAAGTATTAAAAGCTGCAGGAACAAAATGGAATTTTCTTAAATTTCAACCTGGCTTAGTTGGTGGTCATTGCATTGGTGTAGACCCATATTACCTCAATTTTTATGCAAAAAAGAGCAAAATAAACCCTAAGGTTATAATAGCAGGCCGAGAGGTTAATGATTCTATGCCAGATTTTTATTTAAATTTATTTTTAAAAAAATTATATGAGAGAAAATTAAAAAAATACTCCATTTTGTTTTTAGGAATAACATTTAAAGAAAATATTAATGATTTTAGAAACTCTAAACCTTTGGAAGTTGCAAAAGCTTTAAATAAAAATAAAAAAATAAATTTAGAAATAGTTGACCCTTATGTTGAAAAAGAAGTTTTTTTTAATGAGAATAAAATTGTTATAAACAAAAATGTTTCAAAAAAAAAATATGATGCTATTTTTCTGGGAGTAAAGCATGATTTTTTCAAAAAACTTAAGTTAGAAAATAAAATAAAAAAAGATGGTTTTATATTTGATATATTTAATTTTTTAAAAATAAAATCTTCTAAATCAAAATTTAATTTTAAAACGATATGAGCAGATACATTTTTGTAACAGGCGCTGGTGGATTTATCGGAAACGAGCTAAGCAAGTGTCTTTTAAACAAATATAAAAATTTTACTATTATAGGAATTGATAATTTAAATAATTATTATGATATTAAAATAAAAAAAAAAAAAATTAAAAATCTATCAAATAATAATAAGTTTAAATTTGCCAAAATTGACATTTCTAATTATTCAAAAATGTATAGACTTTTTAAAAAGTATAAGCCTCAATATGTTTTTAATCTAGCGGCTCAAGCAGGAGTAAGGTACTCGTTAGCAAATCCAGACTCTTATATTCAATCAAATATAATTGGTTTTTATAATATCCTAAAATTATCAAAAGAAAATAAAGTTAAATGTTTATATTATGCTTAAACAAGCTCAGTGGATGGAGATTAAAAAAAAAAAATTTTAACTGAAAAAGATATAACTGATTTTCCATTAAATCTTTATGCTGCGACTAAGAAAAGTAATGAGGTGCTAGCATATAGTTATTACTCAATGTTTTCTTTATCTTCAATTGGGTTTAGATTTTTTACTGTATATGGACCCAATGGAAGACCAGATATGTCTATAGTGAAATTTTTAAATTCAATGAAAAAAAATAAATTTATTGAATTATACAATAAAGGTAATCACTCTAGGGATTTTACTTATATAGATGATTGTGTTGACGCGATGTTGCTGACTTTCGGCAAAGTTTTAAAGTTAAAAAAACCTATTTATGAAATATTTAACATATCAAGTAATAAAAAAATTAAACTTAAGTATGTAATTGATTTAATGGAAAAAAAATTAGAAAAGAAATTTAAAAAGAAGTTATTGCCACTTCAAAAGGGTGACATTAAAGAAACATTTGGAAATATAAAAAAAATAAAAAAATTCAGTGGATATAAATCTAAAATAAAGTTTGAACTAGGTTTAGATAAAATTGTAAAGTGGTTCAAAATATAAAATGAAAATTGGAATTTTTTTGACATATGGAATGTCATTAAAAAAATGGAAAAAAATAGGAATTTTAGACAGAGAATTAGAAATTTATAATAAATTAGGTAAATATAATTCCTACTCAATATTTACTTATGAAAAGAATGATAAATTATTTTTAAAAAATAAAAAAATAAAAATTATAAATGTTGGCAAATATTTAATATTTAAAAATAAATATTTAAGGTTTTTAAATTCACTTTTTATACCATTTTTTCTAGGCAAATATGTAAAAGATATGGATATATTAAAATCCAACCAATCTCTTGGATCATGGGTGCCAGCAATCACTAGCAAGATTTATAAAAAAAAATTTATACATAGAGCAGGTTACGACGTTTTTCAAAACTTAAAAGATTCAGAAACAATCACATTTTTTGAGATGTTTATTCTAAAATATTTTTATGCAATTCTTTTTAAGTTATCAGATTTGATAATATTAACAAATTACTTTCATAGAAATAGTGTTAAAAATATTACTAATAAAAAAATATTAATTATTCCAAATTTTATAAATACAAAAAAATTTTTTCCGAAAAAAATTAAAAAATACAATAAAAAAATTCTATTTGTTGGCAGGATACATGAAGAGAAAAATTTAAATATGATAATACAGGCTCTTAAAAATACAGGATATAGTTTAGATATTGTTGGTAATGGGGAAAAAGAATACATCAAAAAACTATCTAGTTTAGCAAAGAAAAATAAAGTCAATGTCAACTTTAAAGGCTCAATCAGAAACAGTTTGCTTCCAAATATTTACAATAAATATAAAGTGTTTATTAATTTTTCAGATTACGAAGGAAACCCAAAAGCCGTACTTGAGGCTATGGCTTGTGGATGTTTAGTTATTTGTTCAAATGTTAGAGGAAATAATGAAATAATAAGAAATAAAATAAATGGTTTTTTAGTAAAAAAAAAAATTTTAGAATTAAATACAATATTCACTGAACTTAATAAAATAAAAAAGAGAAAAATATTACTTAATTCACTTAAATTTATAAATGAAAAATGTACGCTGGAAAAAATTATAAAATATGAAAATAAAGCTTATAAATTATTATTCTCTATTTAATTATCAAATTTTAATTGTTTAATATGAAAATATTAATTACAGGTTCAGAAGGGTATATCGGACAAAATCTTAAAAAATATTTGATTAAAAAAGGTTTTAGTGTTTATGGATTAGATAAAAATTCAAAGCTCTATAAATGTAATATTATGGATAGTAAAAATCTAATGAAAATACTAAAAAAAATTAAACCTAGTGTAGTAGTACATCTTGCTGCAAGAACAGATTTAAAAGGTAGATATATCGAAGATTATAAAGAGAATATAGAAGGGACACAAAATATAATTGAAGCATGTAACAACTCTAAATCAGTAAAAAAAGTAATTTTTGCGTCAACAATGCTCGTACATGATGTTAGAAAAAAAAATTTTTTTAAAAGAAAATCATTTAACCCACTTACCAAATATGGTGAAAGTAAAGCAATTATGGAAAAGAATATTAAAAAAAGTAAAAAAAACTTTTCTTATTGTATAATTAGACCAACTACAATCTGGGGTGACAAAATGAGTAACCATATGAAATTATTTTTAAAACTAATAAAAGCAGGTCTTTATTTTAATGTAAATTATAAAAAACCAATTATAAAAAGTTATGGTTATATTCATAATAGTTGCCATCAAATCTATAAAATTTTGATATCAAGAAGTAAATTGATAAACTCAAAAGTATTTTATATTTGTGACTATCAACCTATAGAAATGAACAATTGGACTGATTTAATTTCTTTAAAAATAAAAGGAAAAAAAAATTCAAGGATAAATTTTAGTTTGATTAATTTATTTGCAAAAGTTGGAGATATATTTGTTATGCTAGGAATAAAAAATTTTCCTTTACAATCGTTTAGACTGCAAAACATACTCACAGGTTATTATGTAAGAGATAT
>Ga0163109_10001718_pt1 | contig 17271 bp, 15 predicted proteins | sample CRUFie1St13metaG_FD_108704 | JGI IMG/M metagenome (GOLD analysis project Ga0163109, IMG submission 108704) | Marine microbial communities from the Costa Rica Dome - CRUD Field 142mm St13 metaG | ecosystem: Environmental > Aquatic > Marine > Oceanic > Photic zone | place: Costa Rica: the Eastern... | reverse complement strand
TACCGTATAAAGGGCGAGGCTCCAGCGCTTGCAGTGTCTTGACGGGTGCGTTCATGACGCTCTCCTGTACGCGATCTGTCCAGTTTTACGCGACATTTACCCGGCCGGATCGCCTAAATCGAAGCTTTGTCTAGGTTTTGTTCAGCTACAACATAGACAAAGGGTGCTCCACGCAGAACCTGTCGAGGTTCTACCCCCGTATACGTAAGTGATCGAAAGGGGGCAACATGCAAACATTAGACAGTAGTGAAGACGCTGATCTGGAACTGATGTTCGCGGAGATTCGGCGCTATCCGCTGCTCACAGCGGATGAAGAGAAGGTTATAGACGGCAGAAAATGGGCGGCGGTAGAAGCCCTCTCGCAAGTGTTTGCAGAAGTGGCAGACCTGCGCACAACACTCGCTGATCTGCTGCTCAATGCACTCGAGTGTCCGCCCGAGGTGAAGCGTTTTCCCAGTCGCGAGCAGCACTTCACGTTGCGGAGAGAGCTGGCACCCTATTTTTCTGACGGCGATCTCGCCGATGCCACCGCAGAGGCTTGCAAAACTCTGCGGAAACGTGGATCCAAAAAGCGCTACGCCGAGACAGTGAACGGTCTTGAGATTCCAGCCAGCCTTACGGTCGGGATCGCGGTGTTCATGCTCCGGCGTGCCGGTGGTCAGTTCCCCGATGCGGTCGCCGATGCGATTGGTCATTGGTCGCGGCACTGGCTAGCGCCGCCTGCACCCATCGCACTCGAGCCTCCGGTCCTTAAAAGTATCCGTAAAGCACTCCGCGAGTACACCGAAGCGCGAGATGCGTTGGTTATGCACAATCTGAGACTGGTCCACTCTATTTCCGGGCGATATCGTGGCCGCGGGGTGGGTTACTTGGACTTGGTACAGGAAGGTACGCTGGGCCTTATCAGGGCAGCTGAAAAATTTGAATTCGCCAAGGGCTACCGGTTTAGTACTTACTGTTTCAACTGGATCACGCAGGCGGTCCGGCGATACGTGGGTGATACGGGAAGCTTGATCCGCTTACCGACCCACGTTCAAGACCAGGTTAATAAGGTATATCGGGAGCGAGCGATCGAGCAGGCCAAAACTGGCATGGAACCCGATGCTGCCCAGCTCGCTAAAAAGCTAGGCATGGACAAGCAAAAGACCAAAGAAATCCTCGAGGTCCGCAATCTTGCAGTATCACTCGACGCGCCGCGCTATGACGATGACGACGGTGCGCTTGTTGATACACTCACAACCGACCAGTACGGCGATACAACGGGTAACGCCGAGCAGGATTCTTTACATCGCTTTCTGGGTGAGGCAGTGGACCAGCTAGAGGCTAATGAGCAGGCTGTCGTCGTCGCTCGATGGGGTTTGCATGACGGCCCGCCGCTTTCCCGGTCAGAGATCGCTGACCGGCTTGGAGTGAGCCGGGAGTGGGTAAGGCAACTTGAGCGCTCGGCCCTCAAGAAACTGAAAGGGCAAGAGGGGGTGCAGGAAGCGTTTATGGATTACCAGCAGGTCAGCTCGGCTTAACGCCTACCGGCCATTAGGTCCACCAGCGCCTGCTTGAGGTCGGGGTAGTGAAACTGGAAACCATCCTCAAGCAGTCGTGCGGGCAGCACACGTTGCCCCGTGAGGAGCAGTTCCTCTGCCATCTCCCCAGCCATGATTCTGGCGGCAACAGCGGGCACGCCAAGTTTGAGCCATGTTTTGGATTGCCGTCCCGCTTCATGGGCGAGCTCACGATGACGCGCAGGCTCAGGTGCTACCGTGTTGTAGACGCCCGCGGGAGATTCACGGTCGAGCACGTGCTGAATAACTCTTACCGCATCTGCGAGATGAATCCAACTGAGCCACTGGTCACCCGATCCCAGCCAGCTTTCCACTCCGAGGCGAAACGACTGCGTCATCTTCCCCAGCGCGCCACCCTCCCGGGCCAGCACCACGCCAAACCGCAGCAGGCTAACTTGGGTACCATAGTCAGCGGCCCTTCCCGCCTCTTCTTCCCAGGATTGGCACAGCTCGGCCGAAAACCCACTGCCAGGCACATCACCCTCAACAAAGGCCTGATCCTCCGCCGCCCCGTAAAAGCCAATTGCACTGGCACTGATCAACCTTCTGGGAGGTTGTTCGCGCTCACCCAGCCACGCCACAAGCTCTCGGGTGAGATCCACCCGGCTCGACACGATTTGCCTCTTATAGGCACTCGTCCATCTTCTGTCTGCAAGGCCTGCACCCGCAAGGTTAATCACGGCATCGACTGGCTCGGCGCAGTCCGCGAGCGAAGTGACATAGGTCGCCTCAGCAGTCTTGGAACGGGGTCGCCGCGTGAAAATTGTGAGCTTGTGTCCAGCGTCGTGGAGTGCGGCAGAGGTGGCTGTACCAATCAAACCCGTGCCACCCGTCATCAAAATATGCATCTCTCTCCTGCCCTCATGTCGCTCGGGAATCCACGAGCCAGCACTGACGTATACGCTCCATGAGTGAAACGGTTGACTCCTTACTGGCAATCCTTGGATCGCACGAGCCCTGGGTAGCGCTCACAGGTGCCGGCATCAGTAGCGCGTCAGGTATACCTACCTACCGTGACCACAAGGGGATATGGTTGGGTAACCAACCGATTCAGCACGACGAATTTATCTCCGACCCATCGAAAAGGCAGCGCTATTGGAGCCGGTCCGCGCTGGGCTGGCCTCGCGTCGGCGCTGCGCAGCCAAATCAAAGCCACACCGCATTGGTCAAACTTGAACAGACGGGCCTCCTGTCCGGCGTTATCACGCAAAATGTTGATCGGCTCCATCAGCGGGCGGGGTTACAGCGCGTCATTGATCTCCACGGACGACTGGACCGAGTCAAATGCCTCGATTGTGGACACATCACAAGCCGTGAAGGGATACAGCGCTGGATCGAGACCCACAATGCGCTTCCGAATACCTCTTCCCTAACCCTTCGACCCGACGGCGACGCTGATTTGCCAGCTGATTACGTCGACGACTTTAACGTACCCCATTGCGAGGTTTGTGGCGGCGTGGTGATGCCAGAGGTCGTTTTTTTCGGCGGCACGGTAGCTCGCCCCATTGTCGATGAGTGCTATGAGATGATCGATGTCTCGCAGGGCATGCTGGTGGTCGGCAGCTCCTTGTCGGTCTACTCTGGGCTACGATTCTGCCGATACGCAGTGGATCAGGGTAAACCACTGATCATCCTCAATCAGGGCCAGACGCGCGCTGACGATATTTGTACTCATAAGTTCAGCGAAGAGCCATTTGCGTTAATGGCCGAGTGTGCAGACTTGTTCATCACCAACTTCACCAACAAACAGGAGCCATGCCATGGCTAATGTGTCCATCTATTGGTTTAGGGACGATCTTCGCCTCTCGGACTTGCCAGGGCTGACTGCGGCCGCGCAGGCGGGCCAAGTAATCCCAGTGTTTGTGCGGGACCCACATCTTGGCGATGCTTGGCGCATAGGGAGCGCCAGCCTATGGTGGCTTCATCACAGCCTACTTTCTCTACGCGCAAGCCTCGCTGAGCAAGGTTTGGAGTTAATCCTTAGGTCGGGAGAAACCGTTACCGCGCTGACGACAATCGCAGCACAGACAGGCGCATCCACCGTTTACTGCAGTCGCCATTACCAGCCGTGGTCGGCGGAACTTGAGACAACCCTTTACGAGAGCCTTTCCGACAAGGGCGTCGTATTAAAGCGCTACCCGGGCACCCTGCTTCATGAACCGGAAGACGTCGCCACCGGTGGCGGCACCCCCTTCAAGGTATTCACGCCGTTTTGGCGGGCTTGTAACCGGCGGCCAGACCCACATCAGCCTGTACCCGTGCCTGAGCTAATCCCCTATAACGGCCCCATCGAGAGCGAAGAGCTTTCAGATTGGGGTCTCCTGCCCACGTCACCTAACTGGGCCTTTGGTTGGAACGATCTGTGGCGCCCGGGCGAAGCCGGCGCGCAGGCAGCGCTGCACCAATTTCTGGACCACCACGTGCAGGATTACGGTGACGGCCGCGATATTCCCTCCGAACCGAACACCTCAAAACTATCTCCCTGCCTGCGCTTTGGGAATATCTCGCCGCGGCAGGTTTGGCATGCAGCGCAGGCAAGCAAACTAGAGCGCCCGGAGGCAGTAGGGTCCATCGATAAGTTCTTGAGCGAGATCGGCTGGCGGGAGTTTTGCTACCACCTGCTGTTTCATTTCCCGACCATGCCTGATGAGGCTTTCAACCCGAAATTTGGGTTTTTCCCCTGGGATGAGGATCCAGAGCGGCTCACCGCGTGGCAACAGGGACAAACGGGTTACCCCATTGTCGATGCCGGCATGCGCGAGCTGTGGCAAACCGGTTTCATGCACAACCGGGTGCGGATGGTGGTGGCCTCGTTCCTCACCAAGCACCTGCTGCTAAACTGGCGAGCGGGAGAGGAGTGGTTTTGGGACTGCTTGCTCGATGCCGACATCGCGTCCAACGCCTGTAGCTGGCAGTGGGTCGGCGGTTCCGGCGCGGACGCGTCACCCTACTTCCGAATCTTTAACCCCATCGCACAAGGCGAAAAATTTGATAAAGCAGGCGCCTACACCCGTCGCTGGGTACCCGAGGTCGCCGAACTACCGGACAAGTTTCTGCACAAGCCATGGGAGGCCCCCAACGAGGTACTGTCAGCGGCCGGAGTGCGCTTAGGGGACACCTACCCTCGCCCGATTGTCGATCACAAGACAGCGCGAGAAGCCGCGCTCAGCGCCTATGGCACACTCAAGTCTGTGGATTAGACGTCGTCAACGATGGCGACTGCGCGGGTCCAGCCTGCTGAAGCGCCCCGTATTTTGTGCGGGAAGCAACTCATCGTGAAGCCGGTGGTGGGCAAGGCTTCCAGGTTGTGCAGCTTTTCAAGATGGCAATAGCCAATATGGCGCCCGGCTTTGTGCCCCTCCCAAATCAGACTGGCGTCGCCAGTTTCGGCATAGCGCTCGGCGGTTTGATCAAAAGGCGCATCCCAGCTCCATGCGTCCGTGCCCGTTACCTTGATCCCCCGCTCCAACAAAAACATAGTGGCCTCGTAGCCCATGCCACAACCTTTACTGACGAAGTTGTCCTGCCCGTAGGCAGCCCCGGCGGCAGTGTTCACCACAACAATTTCCAGGGGCGAGAGCTCATGCTCGATCCGGACCAATTCTGCCTCCACGTCGGCCGCGGTGACCACATAGCCGTCGGGGAGGTGGCGAAAGTCCAGCTTGACTCCCGGCTGGAAGCACCACTCCAGGGGGACCTCATCAATCGTTATCGCCCGCTCTTTACCGCCGGCCTGCTCATTCATGGTGGGATGAAAGTGATAAGGCGCGTCAAGGTGCGTACCGTTATGCGTGCACAACTGCACAAACTCAATCGCCCAGCCCTCCCCATCGGGCAGCTCGCTACTCTCCAACCCCGGAAAAAACGACGCCATTTGCTGCGCCCCCATATCGTGGGTGATGTAGTCAATGTTGGGCTTCATCGCGGGCGGGTCGCTGATCACCTCGTTTTCAAGGTAGATCGACAAGTCAACAAAACGTCTTTGCGGCATCTCTTTTCGCTCTTTGCAGCATTCCTGAAACCCGAGGTTAGCCTATCCCATCGGGAGATTGGCAAATCAAATCGTTGCGGGTATCTTCCCCGCCTGTCTTGAGGACCTTATCCATGCGCAATCTCATCTGTGTTCTGGTTACCTTGCTGATATCTGTGGCGGCGCGAGCCCAGCCAGAGGCGTTTCCGTCAACTTACGCGGCGCCGGCGGGACAGCCGGTCTTATTCAAAAACGCCACCATATTGACCGGTGATGGCCACCGCCTTGACCAGACGGACCTTTACATTGCCGAGGGGCAGATCCAATGGGTCGGCGAAGGCGTCATCGCGCCCGGTGCCACCAAAGTCGATGCCAGTGGCCAGTGGATTACCCCTGGCCTCATCGATGTGCACTCGCATCTCGGCGTCTACCCCTCACCCGGGGTCGCCGCCCACAGTGACGGCAACGAGGCCACCGCGCCTGTGACTGCAGAGGTATGGGCGGAACACAGTGTGTGGCCACAAGACCCCGGCTTTTCTAGAGCGTTGGCCGGCGGCGTGACGGCCATGCAAATTCTCCCGGGCTCTGCCAACCTGTTTGGGGGCCGCGGCGTGACCCTTAAAAACGTGCCGTCGATCAGCTATCAGGGTATGAAATTCCCCGGCGCGCCCCACGGCCTGAAAATGGCCTGCGGGGAAAACCCAAAACGCGTTTACGGCGGCCGAACGCAGGCACCCTCAACGCGCATGGGCAATGTTGCCGCCTACCGCAGCGCCTGGATACGCGCGCAACGATACCAGGCCGACTGGGACCGCTATAACCAAGCCGTCAAGGACGCAGCCGAGGCGGTAGCGGATGACAGTAGTGGCGCCTCGGTGGCATCAGCGCTGCTCACCAATACACCGCCGCGACGAAACCTCGAACTCGATACGCTGGCTGGCGCACTGCGCGGCGACATTCTCGTCCACATGCACTGTTATCGCGCCGACGAGATGCTCACCATTCTCGATATGGCCAAGGAGTTTGGCTACCGCGTTGGCACCTTTCACCATGGCGTAGAGGCCTACAAAATCGCGGATGAGCTTGCCGCCAACGACGTGTGCGGTGCGCTTTGGGCAGACTGGTGGGGTTTCAAGATTGAAGCCTACGACGGCATACAGGAAAATATCGCGCTGGTCGACCGCCCTGCCGGGGGCTGCGCCATCGTGCATTCGGATTCCGATGAAGGAATCCAAAGACTCAATCAGGAAGCCGCAAAGGCCATGCTGCGGGGCAACCGCGCCGGACTCAATATCCCTCCCGAGCGCGCGATTCGATGGATTACCTACAACGCCGCAAAATCGCTCGGCGTACACCAACAAACGGGCTCTATAGAAAGCGGCAAGATGGCTGACGTGGTGCTCTGGAACCAGAATCCCTTCAGCGTTTACGCCAAACCATTGCAGGTCTATATCGATGGCGTGCTGCGGTACGAGCAGAACAACCCCTCATTAAGCCCGCAATCTGACTTCGAGCTCGGACAACTGATAGGGGCCGCACAATGAATAACAAGCGCCTGCTCATTGCCTTACTCGGATCGCTACTCTTGGCTGTTCCCGGCCACGCCACCTCACTCCTGATCACCAATGGCACCGTGTTCACGGGTGACGACGCGCCACCGAGCCAGCTGGACATTCTCATCGAAGACGGACTAATTGAAGCGGTTGCCAGCGATTTGACCGCCGCCGAGGCCGATCACGTGATCGACGCCGCAGGGCGACCCGTGACACCGGCACTGTTTGCGGGGATCACCGCAGTGGGCCTTAGCGAGATTGGCATGGTGTATGAGGCCGTGGATTCGAGGCTTAAAGGGCTCTATACAGGGCTCATGCATCCCGAATTTGACGTGCGCAAGGCCTACAACCCCCTCTCCAATGTCGTCCCCGTCACTCGCATAGAGGGATATGGTTACACGCTCCTCGCCGCTGCCTTTGGAGATCGCACGATTTCCGGGCAAGGCTCTCTGGTGCGCCTCGATGGGGGCTTCGACAGCTTCGAGGGGAACACCACAATTTTTGTGAATGTCGACGGCTACACTGGTGACAAAGTCGGCGGCTCTAGAGCAGCGCACTGGATGTTACTCGAGACCGCTTTTTCGTCACTCACAACCAAACAAGGGAACGGTCTCTGGCTGACCCACAATGAGCACCCTCTGATTAATCAGATAGGCAAAGCAACGCTTAAAAACGCTCGAGAAAACGGGATGTTTGTTTTCAGAGCCAATCGGGCTGGCGACATCCTTCAGGCATTAGCTTTCAGCCAACAGCATCAGCTGAACGCCGTTATCAGCGGCGGGCAGGAAGCCTGGATCGTCAGGGAGGCTTTGGCAGCATCGAGGATGCCTGTTGTGATCAATGCGCTCGACAATCTGCCCGGGAGCTTTGACGGGCTGGGGGCGCGACTCGATAACGCGGCACTCCTTCACGCGGCCGGCGTGGCCGTGTTATTTACCAGCGGCGAGACCCATAACGCCCGCAAGCTGCGCCAAGTCGCTGGCAATGCGGTGGCCAATGGGCTCCCCTATGAGGTGGCCCTAGCGGCGATGACGAGCTTACCCGCAGAGATATTTGGCGGAAAGCCCAGAATGGTCGCGCCGGGATTGCAGGCTGATGTCGTGATTTGGAGTGGCGACCCCCTGGATGTCGGCAGCGCCGCAGATCAGGTCATCATAAATGGCAAACTGGACCCCATGACCAGCCGGCAGACAGAACTGCTTAAGCGGTACCTGCCGACCGACGCCGGACTAGGGCGCGCCTACATCAATCCCTGAGAGATATCCGAGGACTGCGGCGGCGCACGTCTGTATCGTCGAAACGTATCAATCGTTGAGTCGCTCAATCAGCCCGCTGGTCGAGTGGCCATTAACGAAGTCTAAAACACGGACGTCGCCACCTCGTGCCAGTACCGATTCGTGGCCGGCGATCTGCTCCACGGCATAATCACCACCTTTGACCAGCACATCAGGTGCCAAGGCCTCGATCAATCGTGCGGGCGTGTCCTCGGCAAAAGACACGACAAAGTCGACAGCGCCCAGAGCACCTAATACTGCCATCCGGTCGTCCAACGTATTGACCGGCCGGGCCTTACCCTTGAGACGGCGGACGGAGTCGTCATCATTCACCGCGACAACCAGCACGTCGCCCAGCGCCCTTGCCTGTTGCAGATAGCGCACATGGCCCGGGTGAATCAAATCAAAGCAGCCGTTGGTCATGACAATGCGCTGACCCGCGGCACGCAGATCATTTAATACGTTCACCAATCCCGTCTCGGGAAGGACATTTTCAGCAACGCCTTTTGGTGCCGCAGACACCGCCGTCGTCAATTCCTCGGGCGAGACGGTTGCCGTCCCCAATTTCGCGACCACCACCCCCGCAGCATGATTTGCGAAGTGTGCCGCGTCCCGCATTGGCAGCCCCGCACTCAAGCACCCCGCCATTACGGCGATTACCGTATCGCCAGCGCCAGTAACATCAAACACCTCGCGGGCGCTCGCAGAGAAATGCGCAGGCGGCTGGCCAGCTTGAACAAGTGTCATACCCGCCTCACTGCGGGTCACGAGTATGCCATCGAGGTTCAGCGTCGCTCTCAGCGCCTCGGCTCTCTCGATCAATGTCTCGTCTGTGTCGCAGTGCCCGACGACCGCCTCGAACTCGGCAAGATTAGGCGTCAGAAGCGTTGCACCGCGATAGCGATCGAAATCGAGGCCCTTGGGGTCCACCAGCGTCGGCTTGTTCAGCTCACGGCAGTGCGTCAGCAAGGGCTGAACAAGCGCCAGAGATCCCTTGGCATAGTCACTGAATACAACCAGATCCGCGTCAGCAAGATGTTGCTGGGCATACCTCACAAACAGGTCGTTGGCATGGCTCGTCAAAGATTCTTCGAAGTCCATGCGCAGAAGCTGCTGATTACGGCTCAGCACCCGGAGCTTGACGATCGTCTCTGCCGAGCACGGCATCACATTCCAGCGAACTCCCGCCAACTCCACGCAGGACCGCAGCGCCCGCGCGTGCTCATCTTCCCCACATAAACCCACCAGCGAGACTGACAGCCCCAGCTCGGCCAGATTCACGGCCACATTGCCCGCTCCGCCGGCGCGGTCCTCTTGGCCACTTACACTGACCACCGGCACCGGCGCCTCCGGGCTCACGCGCCGACTCGCACCGCTCCAGAAACGGTCCAACATCACATCGCCGATCACCGTCACATTGCCAGTGCTCATGTCAGGTAACGCAGACATCAAAGGGCCTCTTCCTCAGTCTTGGAGGATGCTAGCACGGGCGCAGTGGCTGACTCTGTGGACAAATAGCGCTGCGCGGCGTTGATCACCGCATTAGGGGTCAGCGCAGACATGCAGTCAAACGCTCCGCCACAGGTGGGCCGTCGCCGGCAGGGTGAGCAATGCAGCTCAGCGTAAAGAACCTCGCCCTCTCGCCCTGGCACCACACGATACGGGCAGGTCGATCCAAACAATGCGATCACCGGGACAGAAAACGCCCAACCCATGTGTGTCAGGCCCGTATCTACGCCGATAACCAGGCTAGATCGGCTCACCAGTGCCGCGCTTTCATCAAGCGAACAAGCCCCGACTTTGTCTTCGACAGCCTGCCCGGTAAAGATCCGCTCAGCTCTGGGCCGATCCGTAGGCGCACCCAGCACCACGACACGCCAACCCCGCTCGAGCGCGGTCTCTGCCAACGATCGCCAGTGAGCCTCTGGCCAATGTTTCTGTGGACGCGTCGTGAACGGACAGAACACCACGTAGGGTTGCCCGTCATACACCCCCTCAGCGAATCCCAGCACCGCCTCTGATAGCGACACTGTCATGGAGAACTCATCAGTCTCCAGACCTAGAGATTGGGCAAGGCCGCGGTACTCGGAACTGATGGTGGGCTCGAGATTTTTTGGCACGCGCTCCGTGAGCAACCATCCCGTCGGCTCTTTTGAACGAAAACCGATTCTCGCCCGTGCGCCAGTCATCCACGCGAGCACTGCGCTCTTCAGCAAACCTTGAACATCGAGCACTAGATCAAACTGATGCGCTCTGAGCTCCTTACGAAAACTCAGCACCTGGCGACTCAGTCGCCACAGACGGCCCCGCCGAAGCAACTCCCGCCATTCGTCCCGCGGCCAGATCAACAGTTCTTTTAACCCAGCGTGGTGCTTCAATAACGGCGCCACTGCCGACTCCGCTAACCAGTACACCTCCGCTTCTGGGCGGGCGCGCCTGATCGCCTCAATTAGCGGCGAGGCGAACACCACATCGCCAATCGCGCTGAGACGAATCACCAGCACACGCTTAAAAGCCAAATCTGGAATTACGTTTTCAGCCACGCCGTGTGTCATTGACAGGATCCAACTCCGGCTGCGGCTTGATATCCCGGTCGAGCGCAATCAATAGCGCCAACGTTAAAAATAAAATGTTGCCATTGAAGTAGGAGTAAAAGGATACCGAGCTGTTGAGGGGGAACAGGGCCAATATGACCACCAACGAGCTCAACGCAACCTCGGGGCGCGAATCGAAAAGCCGCCGACCCAGAAAGACAAAGAACAGCGCGTAACCCAAGAGCCCGGGGATACCGGTATCGACCGCCACCTCGAGCGCATAGAGGTGTGGATGCCATCGCTCGGACACAGGCAGCACATTGATACTTTCCATCGACACCACCATAGAGCCCCAGCCGCGAATGCCGACGCCATTGACCCAGTGCTCGGTGAAACCTTGCCAAGCCGAGTTCCAAAATATCGGCAGATAATCAAACGCCTTGTAGGCATCTGACGCCGCTTGGCCGGCGGCCGAGGCGCTGAAGGTGTCGCTCAAAATCAGGCCAGACAGCGCCGCAAGCGAGAACGAAAATAAGAGCGACAAAAGCCATGGCGTGACCTGCACATCAGATTCAAGGCGACGTAAAATAAAGGCATAGCCTGCAAGAGCGGCCAACGCATGGATCATGGACGCCTCGTTACCGCTCATGACAATGGCCGCGAATAAGGGCAAGGCCAGGACACTGTTCAATGGGGTTGAGCCCGTCCGACGCAGTGCTTCCAAGTAAAAGGGCGACAGAATAGCGAGTGTCGACCCATACCCCATACGCAGACTGCCTGTCACGAGGGTGTGGCCAGAATCGAGTTCGATCAGCGGATTACCAAACACGCTGTAGCCCGTAAGCAGTTGTACCAATCCATCAACCACCCACAGCATCATCACCGCACCCACCAAGGACATCAGGCGCGCGCTCTCCGACCGGTCCAGCTTGATTTGAAGTAGCACCCATACAGCAAAGCCATAGGACAGAAAGCGCACGGCGCCTGAGAGTGATCGCTCGAAATTGATGGCGTCGAACAAAGAAAAGACGGCTGGTAATAAAAAGCACGCGAGCACGATCCAGAATTTACGCACCCCGTCGGTGGCGAGAAAATCACGCGGTCCTCTCGCGAAGATAATCAAGCCAACCAACGCCATCAGCCAGATAAATTGTCGTGTGGCAGAGGAGAGAGACAGGGTGAAGAACAGGAACACCCAGATAATCGACGGTGAAAGGTCAGAGAGTCGCTGCATTTAAGCCACTGCGCATCACACTGCTGCGCGGCATCCGTTACCCGAACACTCTGAGTGTATTGATTAGACGAAGCCTTCACCAGCAGGGATGTGAATACTACGGACTACTTAAGAGCCTCTCAGGCCTCTATTCGGCCTTCCTGAAATGCGCACCCAAGGCCAAAGCGAGCGCTGGCCAGGTGATAGAGCCGCTAGGAAACGAATACATAGACAGCGCACTGGAGAGCGGGAACATCGCCAGCAGCGCGATACAAAGAAAGGTCGTCGTCACACCCCGTTCAGATGCGTTCGCCTGCAACGTCCACCGCAACACCAACGCAAGGAATAATAAGTAGCCCAGCACACCAAACAACCCAGTATCTGCCGCGATTTCTAGAATGCCCAAGTGCGTGTGCCAACCTCGTGACAACATCCCGTCGGGGAAAAAATCTGAAGCGGCAAGAATAGGGAGCATGGCCTGCGGAGAGCAGCGCAGCCCAACACCTGTCATCCAATTTTCAGTGAAGAGCACCCAACTGGCTTTCCAGAGTTCTGGCCGGAACGCCAGTGCCGCATTCGCTTCCACCTCACTCGCACTCAGACTGCCGCCGAGGAGTAATAATCTGTCTGCGAGGTGCGGCACCAACAGGATGGGCAGCAGTAACCCCCCTATCGACGACACGACCACGAGCACGGGCGTCCAGTAATCATTCGACGCACGACCGCGCACCCAGAGCGCTACACAGAGCATCGCACTCACCAGCAACAGCAACGCGGAGTAGCGACTGGCACTAAGGGACACCGCCACTGCCAACAGCGGCAAGACCAACCACAACACAGGTAACCGCCGACCATGGAGACGGAGCGCTTCAAAAAGGAGCGGCGATAACATTGCCAAATTGGGCCCGTAGTCGAGTCCCATGGAGCCAGTGACCTTGTGCCCCTCGGGAAGCCCAGTGGAAAGCGGATAGCCACTGAGGCTGACGCCCCGCCACTCCTGAAAGATCCCATCGACACTCCAGAGCGCCAGCAACCCGGTCATCCAGAGCACGGTGTTGGGCCACTGCGACTCACTGGGCGAAAGCCTTAGAAAGAGCAGCCCAGCCAATCCATAAGCCGCAAACCGCGCGACAGTCGACAGCGCGCGGTCAAAATCGACTGCACCCGGCAGGGAAAACAGCCCTGGAATTAAAAAACACAGCACCAAAAGCCACAGCGCCCCGGCCCCCGACTGTTGGCGCCAGGCACCACGCGTGATCACCAGCATCACCAGCGACCCCACCGCGGCAAGCCAAATCAACAACTGAGTGGCAGAAAGCACGCCGTAAAGCGCCAGCCAAGCGACAAGCCACCAGGCAGTATGCATGTCTCGGCATCGTTGGAACCACTGATCCAGAGGGGATTGCTCTCGGGGTGAGGTGGGCATGAAACGCTCTTAACATTCGCCGATGTGCTAGTTTAGCATCGCCCGTGGCGGCACCGCCCGCCAATGGCCAGTGCATTACTGCTAGAGGTCGCCACTTGTCAGCAACTACGAAAAGGAACTGACTAGAAACATGCTGCTATCGCGACGCTATCAGTTCTTATTCGTCCACATCGCCAAAACGGGCGGCACCAGCGTCCGTAACGCATTGCAGCGCTACCGGTGGCGAGACCCTTATTACCTGCCACAATGGATCTCCAGCAAGCTCAGTGGCGCTACGGGGCACAGTCTGGGAATCAAGCTGCCGCGACACTGCAAGGCAATTACGGCTCAAGAAATGCTCCCGAGAGAGGTGTATCAGGGGCTGTTTAAATTTGCGTTTGTGCGCAACCCATGGGATTTGCAGGTGAGCTCGTATCATCACATTAAGCGTGAGCGACCCCACCTGCTTGAAGACACCGAATCCTTTAGCGCCTTTTTGCACCGAAAACTCAACCCACAGCGCGAGTGGCAATACCATATCGACACATCCATCACGCCGCAGTTGGACTACCTCATCGATTTACGCGGCAACCAGATTGTCGACTTTGTGGGTCGCTATGAGTCGCTGCAAACTGACTTCGATCACTGCTGTGACCGAATTGGCCTACCGAAACAGGAACTCCCGCACCGTCGACGAGCCGATGATCGGGCCGCTTACCGTGAGTACTATGACGAAAAAACCAAAGCCCTCGTCGACCAACACTTTGCTGCCGACATTGACGCTTTTGGATATGAGTTTTAGCTTCCCCTTGCCGTAATCCACCTAGCACTTCTCGGCTACACGGGCTTCAACACAATCAGAGGTAGGCAGGCACCTCACTCAATCCGGTGACCAGCTGAATATCAGGCTCGGACGTCGCAATTTCTAGTGAACCCACCACCTTAAAGAGTCTGGCGACGCCGGCCGCCCTGCCCGCTTCAATGTCGGAATCCTTATCACCCACCAATAGGGACATCTTCAGGTCAATGTCGTGGTCAAACACCGCCTGCCGGATCATACCGGGCGCGGGTTTACGACAGTCACACTGCCGACGAAACTTACCCACCGCCTCGGTGGGATGATGCGGGCAGTGATAAAACCCCGAGAGCGCGACGCCAACCGTGCTGCTTAAATACTGCGCGATAGCCCGATTTAACGATTCCACATCGGCCTCGCTGTAAAAACCGCGACCAATGCCCGACTGGTTTGAGACGATAACCAGCAGATAGCCCGCATCCTGAAGCTCGCGCAAGGCCTCGGGCACGCCTGGTAAAAAATCAAACCGCTCCCAAGTACTGACGTACCCGTGGTCGAAATTGATCACACCATCGCGATCCAAAAATACGGCCGAGGTCATGCCGCGAACCGACTCCCGACCAGAGAGCCCCACCTCACGCCAACTCAAGCCCCTGCTCAATGAGTGCGCAGAGCAGGTGCACCACCACGATGTGGCATTCTTGAATGTGTGCGGTGACATCCGCGGGCGCGACCACGGCCGTGTCGCACCATCCCTTCAGCGCGCCGCCATCCCGCCCCGTTAAGCCGACGACCTCACAGCCAAGGGCGCGAGCCTGTTCAGCGGCAGCCAGCACACTGGGGCTCGATCCGGAAGTGGAGATGGCAATCAACACATCGCCCGCATTGGCCAAGCCTGCGACCTGACGGCTGAACACGTCGTCGTAGCCATAGTCGTTGGCAATCGCTGTGAGCGCCGACGTATCAGTGGTGAGCGCAATCGCCGCGAGCGCAGGCCGGTCAGCAATGAATCTGCCCACCAGCTCCGCGGCCATATGCTGCGCGTCTGCCGCCGAGCCCCCGTTGCCGCAAATCAGCAATTTATGGCCATTGGCAAGTGCGGCGATGCAGCACTCTGCTGCCCGCTGAATATCGCCTGCCGAAGCCTCTAGCTTGGCGAGCACCTTCTGATGCCCATCGAGATACTCACTAATAACCTGCTGCACGCTGCCTCCCCTAAATGATTGCCCGCGAGCACTACCAGGCCAGAGCTCCGCGCAAGCTAGATGGTAACAGCGTATTCGCCCGCAGATGATAGCGGGCAATAGCACCCATCCAATCCATGAGAGACGCGTGTGTGGAGATTTGCATAAGTGAGTGCTTGCTGCCCGAGCACTTGCGAGAGCGGGCCGACAGGATTGAGGCGCTTAGGTACCCCTATGGGCGGGCCTGACCGCCATGAGACCGGGCTTCTACTGGTCCGCCCCGCTGCGGAGCTCCTGCTCACCCAGCTCTGCCAGTAGGTGAGTCACCGCATAGTCAGGAATTTCATCAACGGGGATCTCCCGACGGTGCTGGACCAACATTTCCTCTGAAACCATGCCTTTGGCGCGCAAAATTAGCCGCTGTAAGCGGTGCTCAATATCACGCTCCAACGTCATTTCGGCTGTTCGCCGCTCTCCCGCTGACACATCGGCGCTCTGCAAAGCCGCCCTGCCTGCGTCACGCAGCAACGACTCGAGCTTTGCGCGTTGGGCCTGAAACTCGCTGCGACTGCAGGCCCCCTGAGCAGCTAGCAAATCAACTGATGTGAGCTTGGACATGACACACTCCCGATCTCGGTACTTGAATCTCTACGCGACACCGTCATGACTGGTTCTCATTGCACCCACTCACCCTTCGTTGATTAGCGGAGAAATCGCCCAGAAAAGAAGTCACAAAACCTCGTCAAGATTATGTTTTAAAACATATTAATTAGGTTATAGGGCGCGCTTTGCAAGATTGGCAGACTCTGACACACTGAATGGGCGTGACGGAGCGCGCCCTCAGAATAATGAGATCACGAGGTGATCATTTATGACCGGTAACGCACCAGCACACCCACTGAAAAGCAGTCCTCACAAGCTCAAGCTCGGTGTATTTGGGCTGAACGTCAGTAGCGGCTGCTCCATGACAGAACGCCCAGATACGCTCAAGGTTAAGTGGGAAGAGTCGGTGAAAATCGCCCAGCTGGCCGAGCAGGCGGGTATTGAGGCGGTCATTCCCGTCGCACGATGGAAAGGGATGGGTGGCAAAGTGAATTTCAACCACCGCAACTTTGAAACCTTTACCTGGGCCGCCGGTTTAGCGGCTAAAACCGAAAAAATTGGCGTGTTCGCGACTTTCCATGTGCCCACCGTACACCCGGTTCGTGCCGCGAAAGAGGTGGCAACCATTGACCACATTTCCGGAGGTCGCTTCGGGCTCAATATCGTTGCGGGCTGGAATGAGCGCGAAATCGCCATGTTCGGCGTGCCGCAAAAAGAACATGACGTCCGCTATGACGTAGCCGATGACTGGATTTCGCTGTGCAAGGAGCTCTGGACCGTCGAAGGTGAGTTTGACTACGCAGGGCCTCACTTCACCTCTCCCGGGTGCTACTCGGAACCCAAACCTTTACAAAAGCCTTGGCCGGCGCTGATGAGCGCGGGCAACAGCCCCAGAGGGCAGGAGTTTGCCGCAGCCCATGCCGATTTTAACTTTGTCGTGGCCCAGGACATGGCGACCGCGGGAGATATCGCCGCTAACGGCCGGCGCTTAGCAAATGAGAAATTCAATCGGGACGTGCAGATTTTCGGGCAGGCCTATATTGTCTGCAGAGAAACCGAGCAGGAGGCACAGGATTTCGTCCACGAGTACGTTTACGACCGCGGCGACTGGGAAGGTGTTCGCAATCTGCTCGATGTGCTGGTGCCCAACTCGCAGAGCGCGCTCGGTGATGGCTGGGAG
>Ga0163109_10001717_pt1 | contig 17280 bp, 14 predicted proteins | sample CRUFie1St13metaG_FD_108704 | JGI IMG/M metagenome (GOLD analysis project Ga0163109, IMG submission 108704) | Marine microbial communities from the Costa Rica Dome - CRUD Field 142mm St13 metaG | ecosystem: Environmental > Aquatic > Marine > Oceanic > Photic zone | place: Costa Rica: the Eastern... | reverse complement strand
GGTATGACATAGGAAGAAACAATTTTGAAGCAGTACCCTTGCAAATCCCTCTGCGTCTCATTGAGACAGTCGCATATTTCCTACCATATACCCTAGCTTTATTTTTTATAGCACCTGCCTGCATACCATTGGGGGGAATCGCCACGGAAACCTATGCGTATAACCCTTTCACATTTTTTTACTAAATATTTGACCTATAGATAAGACACAGAACTAGCAGTATATAGTATACTATAGTACTATGTACTACTATGTACTACTATGTATATACTATATAGTACTTTAGCCCCCCTCCTATTGTGTCCATTAATTAATCCATTGGTGATATTCTTCTTCATTCTTTTTTAATAAAGTATTAGTAGCAAACTTTTCTAGAGTTATATCTAGTAATTCTTCTCTTCTGTCTTTTATTGCTCTGTCTGCATCAGCACTAATCTGTTCTACCCAGTAAGCAACAGCCATAGACAATGCATCTAGTCGGTCATCGTGGACTAGAGCACCTCTATCTCTTGTGATTCTAGTCATCTGATGTATAAGAGTATACTTAGGTGCTTTCTCAGAACTATAAGACTGTACTGATTGCCAATCTTTTTCTATAACCTTTGGGTCTATAATCAACCTATGCTGATTTAAAACTGGTTCTAATGTATCTATTATTCTTAGTTCTTTCTGTTTACTGTGTCTTACTTCTTCTATACTAACATTGTATATCTTATACAGTACTGGTTTTAGTAATTCAGTAAACATACCATCACCAAAGTTACTTTCTACTATTACTGCATTTACTTTATACTTCTTAGCTATAACACTAAGACTCTGTAATGTCTCACTAGAGTAACCACCACGCACTCCACCTGCATCAATTAGAAACAATTGACCATTTAGCATTTTGATAACAGCATAAGATGTCTCGTCTTGTCCTCTACCAGATGGGTCAATAGCCATAATTGAACCAGTATAATCAATCCAAGAACCAACAGTATCTTGTGGTGAATAAAACTTATCTCCTGCTAGAGAAAGATTAGTTAGGTCTTTTATCTCATTAACTGGACTTCTACCCCAAACAACTTTTTCTGGTGCTTTATCGTTGTCAATTGGCATAACAATTAGGTCCGATGCTTTTAGTGGATATCTGTCTACATCTGACAGAGTAGTATCGAGCATAAACTGAAGTGCGAATCCAGTTTTACCATAAGACAACTCTCTTTCTAGCAAATCGTCATCCGTAAATCTTTTTGGGTCTGTAGGAAGCCCACAGAGAGGTTTTTTGGCTCTGGAGATAGTATCACATAGCAAAGGTGCTAAACGGCTGCTGTAACGGCTTATATCGTCTTCTGAGGGGTATCGTGCTGTCCAAATGCGTATTTCATAGCCACGATTGGGTAATTCTTCATAAATTGACAATTCTGTCTGTGGTGTACCTAAATATACGATGCGACCATCTGGTTTTAGAATCGCATCAAACTCTTTTATAGATTCACCAAGTTTGTCTCGCATCATTTGAGTAGCAGAGTTATTTGGTATCTCGATATCATCAGCAACAATTAAGTCTGCACGACTACCTGCTAGTTGTCCAGTAATACCTACTGACTTAACTGAGGGAGAGTGTGAAGCTGCTGCAGGACCTACATCAAAAGATATCTTAGATGCTCTTTGCTCTTCTCTAGGTTTCAGATGATTAAGTATAGGCATCTCGTGTATTAGTCTCTGTGTAAATGTAGAGAAGTCATCAGAACGAGTTTTACTGGCTGAGACAACAAGAACCTTTAGTTCTGGATTAATCAACAGTTGATGCACAACAAAGGCACTAGTAATATAACTTTTACCAACACCACGAAAAGCTTCAATAACTAATCGTCTAGGACCATTTTGTATATAGTTAGCAATATCATACTGTATTGGAGTAGGCTCTGGTAGGTTGAGATGTCTCCAAACGAGATATAGAAAATTTCTAAAGTCAATGAGTTTGTTGGGTTTTGATTTCTTCGAGTTCGTCTTCATCATTATTAAAAGGTAATTCTTCCATTAGTTTGTTTAAAGTAGAACCATCAACTGGGATAGCTTCTACACCATTGTCTTTTAAGAACTTTACAGCTACACCAAGGTCAGCAGGTTTAGCAGAACCAGAACGCACTCGTTCTAATAGTTCTATTGCAGTTGCCTCGTGTAGGTCTTCTAATAATTTCTGTGATTTATTTTTTTGATTCATTAGCTTTTCCTTTTAGGTTGTTTGCTTCGGTTAGCTGACTTAGACATAATTCTAAGATTACTAGGACTATTATTAGTTGTATTAAAATCCTTATGGTCGACTTCTTTATTATCGCCCTTTCTTACTTTACCTTGTCTAATAGCATATCGCCTAGCAGCATTTCTACCGACTCTGCGTTTCTTTTGTTCTGGAGTTCCGTGATAATCATCGTACTCTTTTCTATAGTTTCTTTTCTTCATTACTTCTTTCCAAAGAATTTAGTAGCACCACGAATACCAAATGACGCAGCTACAATTGTGCCGAGCAGGTAAGTGTACCAATCTGGTGCTCTTTCTAAAGCTGCAAAGAAAGCTGTTACTCTTTCCTCTTGCCCTAGTAAAAGTAAAACAAGGGGTATAGAAAAAATTATTGTGAGCCATTCGTCTTTCCACGAATTGTCACTTGCTTTCGCCATTTCCATATCCCAATCAATTTCCCCTGAGACTTTTTTTTCCATTATCTTTGTCTCAGCTTGTACTTGTAATAGCTTTTGTTTTGCTTTCTCTTTTTTAGTTTCAAAGTAGCCTTTTACTACACTACCTAAAATATTTGTTATTGCTCCAAAAATCATTTATCCTCCTCGACTTTGTAATATTATATATCCTATAAAAGAGACAACAACTACTCCTCCAATAACTAATAGCCCTATACCAATTGTTTCTAAAAGTTGTTGTCTTGCTTCTCTCTGTTTAATTAATTCAAGCTTTCTTCTTTTTCTAGCTTCTGCACAAAACTTTACATAATCTGTATATAAGTTTGGTCTGCCGTGTATGAGCATATATTCTTTGAGTTCTGCATCATACTTTTTCATTTTTTCTAAAGCCATAAACTCTTCAAGGTCACTTTCCTTTTTGTTACTAATAACAGTAAGCATAGAGTTTTTTCTTTTGTTGGCTTTATCTCTAACAGTTTCGTGTGCGTGAACTAGCTTTCCAATAGCTTCACCTGCTTCAAACAATTCCTTGCCATTTGATATTGTGCGTTTTATTATACTAAAAGCTGCGTTTGCAGCAGCTAGTTCTGCTAACATTATATTCCTTTCTTGTCATTAAAATTTTATAAATACATTAATACACAATGTAATCATAGCAATAGTGGATGCCATAATCATTGCTTCTAACCTCCATAGTCTTTTATCCAAGCCTTGCAGCTTTTCTTGTACTGATTTTGCTCTTTCTGCACATTCTCTTTCGTGTGCTATAAGTTCTGTTTGTAATTGTTGTGTTGTCTTTAATTCTTGCGTTTGACTTAGTCTAGGCACTTTTCTTATACCCCCATCTATTTTCAGATAAATCCCATACTCTTTTTGTAGCCTTTGGTATCTTTATTAAGATATTTGATAATTTTACTAAGTTTCTAGTTATTTGCATTAGAATATAATTGGTTGAGGTGTTGAGTAGTTGTTACCACCATATTCACCATTTTGATGATTACCTCCATAACCAACTCCATATATTGTTCCGTCAGTTGCTAAAAGATGTACAGAACCCTCAGAACCTTGACCTGCAGGACATATATCTTTTATTTCTTTTTGTATTAACATTTTACCCCAAGTACTTCTATTAGTTGCTGTACCATCTCCACACGCATTATTACCATTGTAACCAACAGCCCAAACTTCACCACTAGATGTTAATGCAACAGCAGTATCGTAATTTTGACTACCAGTATACATTAGCTTAGTTATACCACTAGGTGCAGAAGTTGATTGTGTAAAAGTAGATAAAGCAGTCTGGTTACCTTGACCTAATTGTCCGTACCCATTATACCCACTTGAATAAATATCTCCATTTGTTTTTCTATACATAGCACAAGTGTTACCATTACTACTTTTAGAAACAGCAATTTCAGCAACATCTGTTCCTACTTCAGTTGGTGCTACAGTTGTACTAGTTGTTCCAGTACCTCCGTGTCCTCCATATGGATAACCCCAGAACCAAAGCTTACCTGCTGCATCTCTTGCAAACCAAGAGTGTCTTGAACCAACACAATCAATTACATTATGATTGTTACTATAGAAGAAAGTTATTTCTGTTGGTACAGAAAAGTTTGTGTTTGAATTTTGACCATTTTGATAATCACCTGCATATCCCCAGAAATAAACTCTAAACTTAGTTGGTGTTTGTGTAAGAATATTTGTACTTTCACTTACACTAGTTCCATCAGTTAATGAATCGCCATAAACTGCTCCAAGAGCAATGTGAGAACAATATCGGTCAGCATTAGAGAACACTTTCCAAAATTTAACAGCAGTTTGGTTTACTGCACCAAATCTGTTTTGGTTGGTTTGATTTGAATTGCCCAGTTGTCCGTAGGCATTATATCCACTTCCGTGAGCAGTACCATCAGTACAAAGAACCATAAAGTTGTGATAACTTTCATTGGCTCTACCATTTGTAGCAATCCAATATGCTTGTTTTCCATTTAATGAATTATTAGAATCTGCAGTTGCATCAAATGGAGTTGCCTCTGTATTATTATTTGTTCCTCGACCTTGCCATCCATAAGCATCATAGCCCCATACATATAAGTGACCATTGTCTCCAATCATTGCAGTACCATTATTACCTTGCATTAAAGTATGTTTAGCTACTGAGCCATCTGATTCTAGTCTTACACCATTAAAGCCATTAGCATTAGAAATAGCAGCTTGAACTGGAAATATTCTAGTTGTTGCCGTTCCGTCACCTAAGTTACCATAAGAATTTGAATTACCCCAAAGCCTTAGTGAACCATCTTCCATAACGCACATACCTTTACGATATGTCATACAATCTACATTAGGTAGCCCTGCTACTTTAAGACCACTACGATAATTTGTAGAACCCCATACTGGGAGTAAAGAAGTAGAGTCTATTTTTAAGACTTGATTTGCATTACCAGTTGGTAGTCTTTGTAATTGACTTCCATCAAAATAAATTAAATCTCCAGAAGCTTGACCAACACCTAATGCACCTTGAGCAAATAAGTTCCAATTAGATGTTCTTGTTGTAGTTGTAGCATAAGTTGGAGTGTTTATCTGACCACCCATACCACTATGATTTCCACAATAATAGTAGAGAGTTGGAGCATCGGTTGCTACTACTATTGTCACAGTTGCACCAGAAGTACCTGCAGTACCACTAGAAGTTACACCAGTTGTATATTCTGTTCCAGAATTATGAGTACCATCGTTTACTGTTGAAAATTTAAGTGGGTGTGTTGCATTACTAGCATCTGATACATCAAACACATATGTATTTCCCTCATAAAGCTGAAGAGTTTGTTGTTTGACCCCATCTATATAAAAATAATTAGAACCATAATATGCTTGTACTTTTACTGTTATGTTAACAGTTTGAGGGCTAGTTGTATTTGTAACAGTACTTGGTGTTAAATTTGTTGTGCTGTCTACAGTACAAACATACGCATCTCCGTTATAATTAACAACATCTTGTGCGTTGTAAGTTGTTGAGGAAGAGTAATCTCCTTTCCAAGAGAAAGCTACTTTTCCAAGGCTAATAGTAGTCATAATTTGCTCCTTTTTTTACTACGATTAATATCTAATTGGTTGAAATGTTAAATTATTTCCGTTTGGATTATTTGCAGCCCCATAGTTATTGTATCCACATACATAAGCTTTTCCACTTCGTCCAAGGGCTAAAACAGTCCAATATCCAGTTGCACTACTTGAGTACCCATTTACTTGATAATCTACAATTGGTTCTGATATTATAGCAGGTTGTAATCCATTATTTGCAGGGGTGTTTGCATTTACTTGCCCCATACCAGAACTTCCTTGATTATTAAATCCCCACATATATAGTCTACCATCTTCTGTTAAAGCAGAGAAATGAGAACTATAGTGAGCACCATTCATATTAAATTTAACTGCTTTTATTTGTTGGAGATTTTCATCTAGAACTGGATTCCACGCAGTCGTGTTAGCACCAGTTGGGTTAGAATTATTAATATGTCCTCCATTATATCCCCTAAAATATAATGAGTTTTCTCCGTTAGGGTCATTAGCATTACCAATATACATTGCTCTTCCGTAACCACCATTTATAGCCATATGTTCTTTTACATTTTCAGCAAACAAGAAAGGTGTGTGGTTATTTGTGCCACCCCAAGTAACTTGGTTGAGACCACTATTAGTTATGTTGTAAAGTTTTCCGTCACTCATTAAAACAAAACAACTAGCATAATATTGAGCACCAGAGCCGTGGTAGTCACCAATTTCTGCTGATATATCAACAATACCACTATATGCAGAACCAACAAATTGTGTTTGTTTTTGAAATATAGTACCCTCTGGGTTTAATCCTCTGGTGCTATGATTACCAGTTGTCCATACTTGTCCTTGACTATCTTGAACAGCAGTCCATCCATAAGTTGAAGCCATTGCACATAATATTTTTGTTATAGGATGAGTAAACTCGCTTTCTCCAATTCTTTTAATTGTATTTACATTAGTAGTTGTACCATCTCCTATTTGACCATATCCGTTGTAGCCATATGCATATAGCTTTCCAGATTCAGTTAATAAAAATGCAGGACCAGTACCCCAATGTGTATAAGAAGTTTCTATATGTTTAATTTTTTCATTCTCTAATTCTGGTAAAGTGTCTGCGTGTCTTACTGGTATTTGTACACTATTTGAACCATTACCTGCATAACTACCCCATCCCCAACTGTGTCCATTTACATCAACTGCAAGAGGAGAATTGAGATGTGGATATAATTTATCTATAACTACATCTTTTGGAAACGCAACTCTTTTTGTGTTAAAGTGAGAAGTATTATTCCCTACATTACCAAAGCCGTGTCTTCCATCATTGTTTGCTTGACCCCAAGTTCTAACTGTACCATCCGTCATTAATATTCTAGGTGTTTGATAACTATAAGGATATGCAACATTTCTCATAGATAACATTTTTTCACCAAGAGATTTAACAGCATATGTGTTTCTTTCATCACCATATCTAAACTCAATACCAGAATTACCTTTAGAATGTAGTACTTGTTGTTTTGCACCACCAATAGAATTACCACCAGTAAGTAAATGTCCTTTTGTTAAAACATCTTGTTGACCTTTAGCCATTACACTTAGATTACCAACTGCATCTACTATATAAACAATACCCTCCTTATATACTACATCGTTCTCATCATATGTAGTAGAAGAGTTATATTCACCTTTCCATCTATGACCTAATTTATTTATATTTATTTGCATATATTTATTCCTTTATGGTATTACTATTTGTAATGTATTGTTTGTTATTTGAAATGAGATATTTTCAGATAAGATATGATAATCATAATCTGAAACATTAAAGTTACCAGAACTACCAGATGTCGTTTGATTAAGTTGACCATTAGTTAACTTTAGTCCATAAAATTTTGGTTTGGCAACAGAACTAACAAATTGGTAACCACTTTCATCACCTTTAACTTCTAAGAACTGTCCTCCAAAACCAGTTAAACTACTTGGTAAATTTGAAGCACCAAAGTTTGTATTAATATTTTGTTGAATAGTTTGTATATCTGCTTTAATTTGTAGAGCATCTGCCTCTGCTTGTTCAGCAGCCGTTTGTGCAGCTTCGGCAGCAGTCTTTGCTGTTTCTGCTCCAGTCTTAGCTGTCTCTGCTCCAGTCTCAGCAGTTTCTGCATTTGTTTCAGCAGTTTGAGCAGCAGTTGCTGCAGCTTGAGCCGTAGACACTTCTGTTGTTACAATTGCACTAACCGATGCTTTAGTAGCTGCATCTTGTGGGTCTACTGGGTCAGCAAGATTAGCAAGTCTTGCTCCACCACCCTCCCAGTTGTTCTGAGAGTTTTTGATAATAGATGAGTTAGCTTTATCAACAGCTTCTTGAGCAATAAAGAAGATTTGGTCTGCAGAATTATCAAGGTCTGACTCTGAGAGAACAGAACCATCTTGGAAATCAACAACTCGACTTGCGTTAGGGGTTTGTCTCTCAATTCTTATGGCTGTTCCGTTGGGTGGATGAGATACAAAATCAATTGTATTTGCATCTGTAAAATCCCAATCAGCAGGTCTAAATTTTTCTACCCCACCTACAAAGACTTTAATATCGCTTTGGTTTAGATAACTAAAGTTAAACGATATATCTTGTGCAGGGTCACCATTAGATGTGATTTCTTTGATTGATAATAATGTCATATTGCTCCTTACCTATTTGACTCTAAAAATTCTTCTAGATAATTTCTTCCAGTAGCTTTACTTCTTTTTGAAAGAAATATCTTTTGTTTTAATTCTGGATGTTTTTTCATTAACTCTACTTTTGCAGCACTTCTATATTTAGAAAAAATCTCAGATATAACTTTTATTTCTGGAGATGCAAACATCCCATCATAAATTCTATCTGGGTCATCTTTTCTATACTTAGAATTATCCATTGCTCTTTTTACACTTTGAAGCAATGTTCTTCCATCAACTTTTACTGTGCCCATAAATCTATTAAAGTCAGAAAATTCTTGACTATTTAATTCGACTTTATTTATTGTCTTTGGAACTCCTTGAAATCCATAATTTAAATCAAGTAATTCTGTTGATACTTCATCTGAAAAATCATCTGGTTTTATTGGGAAACCAGTTGACATAGGGTCATAGTTTAATAGAGGCTTACCAGTTAACCAATTATATTTTACTGGTAGATTTTCGTTTACTCTAGGAAGTCTTCTGCGTATTTTATCAGTTAAACCAATAGCTTCTCTTAAAGGAGCATACTCAGTTTCATCAAACCCATATTCATTATAACTACTACTAAAAAACATTTCAGCTAATTGTTGTGGTGCAGCAGGAACAAATGATGCAACTAGATTTTCTCCAAAAGATGTCATATCTGAAATTCTATCTGGATTTGATTCAGAGATAGCACTAAGTAAATTTGTTATACCTTGAAAGTATGCCTTATCTTGTAAGACAGAAGACAAGCCATATATAACGGCAGCAGCAGCATCTTCTGATGCATCAAAGTCTTGAGCCTCTGCTAGGTTTGCCAATGCACCAACTGGCATAAATAATGGGTCAAGCCTATTGTATCCAATCCAGTTACCTCCCACTCTTATTGAGTAAGGCTGATTACCTGCCATTCTCCATAATCTATTTTGTTGTGGGTCTGGTGGTCCTCCTGCAGTTATTCTTCCCTCTGATATAAGAGAAAAGATACCAAAGCCAATTGTTGATGAAGTAGTTAATCTACCAATAGCTAAAGCTTTTTGCTCTGGTGTACCATTAACTATGTCATTTCTCATTCTTTTACTTAATAAACCTAGAGGTCCACTTCTTTGGGCTGCTCTAATAATTAAGTTACTTGGTGTTCTAACAAAAGGTAAAAATAACTGTAATGCAGGTGTTTGATTAGCTAATCGTTGTATATTTTTAAATAAAGATATTTCTAAATCTTCAGTAAAGGTAATTTGTCTAGCATATTGCAAAGCCTCTTTGTTTGTAGCCATACCATTTGCATCAAACGCATCATCTACTTTCTTTAATGCATATTTCTTTAAAGCTTCCCCTTTTTGACCCATTTCTAAGCCCTCAAGGTAACCATCTGAAAATATCTTAGCACGATAATTAATTTGTTTAATAAATTCGTCTTCAGAACCTAATAGTCTTAGTGACCCTCTGGTTGTTTTTCCAATACTGTCCACAAATGAGCCTAGCTTACCTTTTGAGAGATTTAGATATTCAGAGGTAAGTTTGTTAATGTCTTGATGCTCAAGCTGTCTATTTAAAGGGTCAAGAATATTTCTCTCATTCTTAAAAGCTTGTTTGGCATAATAGTAAGCTTGTTTCTTAGCTAGAGATACTCCCATATAGTGTGCTTTTATTTGATTTGTTAACTGCTTATATTCAGCAGCATCAATTTGCCCAAGTACTCTTGCAGCTATTGCTCCTACTTTTTTTTCCAACGGAACAAATCCAGTTTCAACAAGACCAGATAAAGTATTAGTTATATGTGTTTTAAAGTTAAACAGAATCATACTTCTAAATAACTCTGACAATACTGCTTGGCTTTTATGTAGACCACTAGGTTCTAGTAGTTTCATATTTTTACCAAAGTCTCTCATATTAGAAGATGAGTTAGCTAAAGCAAACTTAAATTTCTTTAGTGCCTCTTTTCCACCCAACGCATCTTCAGCAGCTTTAAATCCAGTAATTATAGAATCTGTGTCCATAATTTTTTCTCTCTGCATTCTTAATGCTCTACCAATAGGGGCTTGTATCATTTTAGATGCAGCAAGATATTTTTGTAAAGCTTCAGTTTCTTCAATAAACTTTCTTTCTAATAATAACTTTTCATTAGCATCTTTTGCAGCAGAGTCAGCTTTAGCAATATTCTTTAAAGTATTTAACTGGTTTGCAACTTTTGATTGTATACCAATAAGAGCAGACTGTGCTTGTTCAATTCCTTTTCCATAAGTGAATGCAATCTTTTCCCAATCCTTTGCTTTAGTTCCAGTCATATCTTGTAAGAATTTAGCAGACTCTTGAAAAGCTTCTTCTATACTCTGTTTATTTTTTATACCTTTTAATGTAGGTGCTAAAGTTTTTATAGACTCATTAATTACATTAACCATTTCATCAGATGCATCATTTGCAAATCTTGAGAAATACTTATCGTCTTTTTTAGTATGGTTAGTAAAATTCATTATATTCTTTTGAGAATTAAGAGCAAGTTTTAAAGACTTAGGGTCTTTTATAGATTTCTTTAAATTTTCTACTAACTGAGTATTTATAGCTTTTGGTGTTGCAACTTTTTTAATACCACTTGTTTTAGTGTCTTTTACTTTTACTTTTGTAGTATTTCTAAGTTTTTCTGTATCTTTAATAACTTTATTTAATTTATCTAGTATTTCTTTTTTTGTAGTCTTTGTATTATATTTAATACCTAACTCATCAGCAGATTTAGCTAACCAATCCTTATTTTTAGAATTTAAATAATCTCTAGTTGCCATCCCATCTTTAGCTGCATTTTTTTCTACATTCTCAGTAAACAATTCTTTTGTATTTTTTAAATCTGTTTTCTTACCCTCTTCTTTTAACTTCTGTTCTTTTTCAGCAGCTTTAACTTTCTTTCCTTTTTCAGCAACTTTTTTCTCTCTAGCTTTTACAGTTTTTTCTTGGTCTTTCTTTATAGCCTCATCAGTTACTGCATCTGGCTCAGTATCTTTACCTGCTCCTCTTCCCTTAACTTTTGTAGCAAGTTTTAGTACTCCCTCAAATATACCACCAAGAGCAATGTCTTCGAGAGCAGCTTTAAATCTATTTACTGCTTGTCCATCTGTAGGGTCAGATGCTAACCATTCATTTACTGGATTTGCTAACGCAGGATTTTCTTGAATTATATCTGACAGTCTTTTTGCATAAGGGTCGTGAGCAACACTAGCAGATACAGCAGATTTAAACATACTGCTACCTACTCTACTATCTAAACCTTTCTCTACTGCTTTTGCAGTTTTGTTAATACCTTTACCAGTTACCTTACCTAGTTTTTGAACTGTTTCAAAGTCACTACCTTTTAATGGTTTATTAGCACCAAAATATCTAGCAGCTTTTGTTCCTGCTTTTGCAGTCTTTAAAGCTACACCCCCTGGCAAAATATACCCACCAATAAATTGAGTTAAGTCTTGAGCAACTTGTCCTGCTGTTGAACTAGGAGCATCAATCCAATCAGATACTCCAAAAAGATTTTCTCCTACAGCTAAGTCTTCAAGACCCTCTGCATCTTCATTACCAAAAATATATTTTCCTACCATCTCAAAACCAGCATCTGCAGTAGAATAAAGAAAATCAGCAGTTTCATCAGCAGCTTTAAGAACACCTCTTGCTGCACCAGAAGTAACATCTGCTACTGTATCAAGAAAAGGGGAGTCTTCTTGTAAAACTCTGTTTCGAGATATCTCGCTAGTTCTACTGATTTCATCCATTTCTTCTAATTCTTCTAGTGTCAATTCATCGTCAGACATAATTACTCCTTATTGTGGGTTTGCTCTTTCATATTCTTTTATTGCTCTTAAAAAATCAGCCATTGATATATCTAAACTTTTAGGTTGATATTGGTCTCTTGGGCTTCCAGAAATAAGAGGTTGATTTTTATCAAGTGCTACTATTTGTTGATTTAATACATCTATTGTATTATTTTTATCTTGCCTATTAGCAACCATATTTTTATAGAATTGACTTCTACGAAAACCAGTTTCCATCATTTTCATATTATTAAGAACATTTGAATATTCGTGACTATTTTGTTTTCCTTGAGATTCTAATATAAGTTTTTGTTTTCTAGCATTACGATAAATTTTTGCTCTGTTAAAAAGACTTGAATAACTCTCTTTTTCTACTCCTAAACTTGTGTTTTCCCAAAAATAGTCTTTCTTTTTTTCTAATATATCTTTTTGTTTTACAAACTCTAGATTGGCTTTATGTGCTAGTTTAAAACCATTAATACTTTTAGCAAACTCAACATTAGCTTCTCCTTGACTTTTTGTTCCATCTGCTACTTGTTTTTTAAGTTCAAGTGCTAAATTACGAGCCTTATTACGAATGTCTGCTGCATACTCAAAATGTTCGTGCTTAAAACTTTCTCTGCCAAAAGTAGCTTCCTCTGACCTTGTCATATCTTTAATCATTTTATCTAAAGTTTTATCTGGGTCAATTGCATCATATACATCTTTTTTTGCTTTATCTATTAAAATTTTAAAATTAGAATAAGTTGTTGGGGTAACATTATTTTTTATCCTCGCAGCTTCAAGTAACTCTTCAGCTTCTTGATAATCGTGTGTTTGTGTTAAAGCTTGGGTAATCTTATCAATTTTCTCTGTGTCATCATAAGCTGTTATTTTATTTTGAATATCATTAGATAATTGAACTAGTGCTGCTGAACCATATTCTGTTTCATTATTAGAAATAAAAATCCATTCATCTCGTAAATCTTGTGGTACTCTTTCATCTTTACCAAATGTTATTGGATTAAAGTCTTCTTTTGAACTTTGAATAAATTCTCTTATTTTTAGAGAACCCACTCTCATTCTTTCTTTTCTTATTTTTCTTTCATTCTCAAGTCTTTTAGATGATTGATTAAGTTCGTCTTCTTTAACAGACTCCCACCATTGTTCTAACTTATCTCTTTTATAATCACCAAATTTTCCCTCTTTACCTTTTATTTCCAATAATCCTTTTCTATAAATATGTTCAGCTAATTCTGAATTACCATCTCTATATTCTTCTCTTATTTTATCCTTAAACATCTGCTCAACTCCATCAAGAGTTTTCTTAGGGTCGTTTCCCTCATCTATATAAGTTTGAATCTTAAAATTAGTAGCTTTGATAAATTCTCCAGTAAGTGTGTCTCTTTGAAGTTTATCATCAACAATTTCTATATTACTTACAAAACCATCTGTTGGTGCAACTAAACTGTCACGAAAATTTGCATCGTTTTGGTCTTTTATCTTGTTTACTCTAAAAGCTGTATGTTTCTGAAGTGTGTTCTGTTCAAACTGTCTAACTGGAGTCATAAAGTGTGACTCTAAAACATCTGGTGCAAAACCCTCTAATCCATTGGCTTTTATAAACTCTGCTTTTTTAGTTGCCATCCAATCAAAAAGAGAATTACCATCAGCAGTAACTTCGTTTTTCTTTTTCTCATAATCAATTGCTAAAGACTCTCCAAACTTATAAGCTTCAGAAGCTAACAGATTTTTAGCAAAACCTCGTACCCAAAACGGAGATTCGACTTCACTCATCTTACCACTTTTAATATCAGCTAAAGCTTTCTTTCTGTCTTCTGGAGACATTAAATCATATTCTTTTTGCCCTGCTGCAAACTCTTCATCAGAAGCAACTTTTGCAACTCTATCTCCATATTTTTCTAAAGCAGGATTAACCATTTTTAACGCACTAATAATTCCTGCTACTGCTTCATTTTCTGGTGGTGTTTGTTTTATTGGGCGATAATATGTATCTATTGGTGTAGCTGCAGGTTGTATGTTACCACCAAAATTTGCTAAGTTTCTTCTATTTACAATTGTTCTAGCCATATCTTATATCTCTCCTAGAAGAATCTGTATCATATATATCTGGTAAATATCCACCAGTTCTTTCCATATATTTATCATAACCTGCAAATAAATCTCCTCCTATTTGTAACCCAGTACCGATGATTGTATTTGTAAGACTAGGCATAACTCCTTGAGGTACACTTTGTATTCTTCCAATAGCTTTTTGATAAATACCCTCATTTCTATTTTGTAAGTCTTTATTTACATACTCAAAGTTTCTGTTAATTGTTTGCTCGTTGTTAAGTGACATTCTTTCTATATCAGCAAGTAATAAAACTTCTGAAAGACCTGCAACCTTAGTGTCTCCTCCTGCTGCCAAGAAAGTACCCATAGTCTGAGCCTCTTTAATTTTATTTTCTCTTAATAGCTGAGATGCTCTTAAATCTTCTTGTCTTTGTCTTTCTATAATTCCTCTGCTTTCAGTAAGCATAGCTTGTTGTGCAAGAACTTTATTTGCCTCAAATTGTTGTTGCTGATACTGTGCCATTGCTTTCTTTTCTTGGTATCCTTGATACCCTTGAAAGAGTGTCATACCTATTGAAGCCACAGAACTAACTGCAGTAATACCTAAAGTAGTCGCTGCTGCTGTTCCTGCTTGTGCTCCTAATGCTACACCAATTGCTGCAAAACACATATAAATTAACTCCTTATTTTTATAAATTCATAGAATGGTTTTTTACCTACTCCGTGTTCTTTATCTAAATTAACAAAAGAAAATCCTAAGTACTTTAACCATTTTATTGCTTTAGTATTATCAGCACTAACAAAATTAGTTAGTATCATATACCTTAACATAGTAGAGTCAATCCATTGTTTACTTTGAATAAGAAACTGTCTGGCTATTTTCTTTTGATAAATTCTTTCGCTAGACAACATCCACGGAACACCAAGTTCACCGAACTTAGCTACACCGAACATTCCTATAATGTCCTTATTATCATCAATCATTGTATTCGATTCTTCAGATGAACCCATACAATAAGCCAAAGCAGGTAAAGGTTCTAATCCGTGAGATGCCATTACTTCATCTCTATCTGCTTGTCTTACATCTGGGGCTAGTCTGTTAATATCCTCAAGACAACTTGGTCTGTAGTGAGCCATTACAATCTCCTAGAACGCAGAGTATAGAAACCCTCCCACTCAGCAGACTGAAATATGCAAGGGAGAAAGCTATTACTTTCAAGTTCAACTTTTACAGAGTCTGCTCTAGATAAAACTGGAAAAGAAAAAGTACCACTATCTATTGACACCTTTCCTATCACATTGTTCAAGCTACCAATATTTCTACCAGTAAATCGTCTAGTCTTTGTTGCTCGTTTATCTGGTGTTACTTTACATTCAAAGAAACCACTATCGTTATATACAATGTTCCAGTTCTTAATTGACAACCTACCAATAGTTATTGGAGCATTGTCTCTTTTAATTACTTGTTCAGAGAACTCATATTTAAATGTAAAAGGTATACCTGCATAAACAACTTTATTAGCAGCTAAAGCAGTTGCTACTTGAGATTGTGTTATTTGTTGTCCATCTTGTCTAACATAAATAGTATTTGAATCTGTATAAGGTACAGTAGTTGTACCACCATTTGTTAACTTTACTCGTCTATCTAATAAAATAGGATGATTAGCATCTGTTACATCAACTGCTTCATCTTTAGATAAATTTATTTTTTCTAAACAAACATCTGTTCCTCTTTTAATTAGAATAAAAATTTCTGACAAGTTAAAATCTACATTCAATAAGCTTCCATCAAACTTCCATTTTGACCAAGCTGACTGTAATTTATCTGTGGCACTCCAATAATACTTGTATATATAAAGAGTGTCAGCAGAATCATCAGTAAGAAGTAATAATGCATCTTCATTGGATGATGCTTTAAGTGAAATAACTTCGCCTTGAATGTAAGATGGAATGTGAGCAGTAATATCAGCAGCATCATTAACTGTGTTTGTGTTTGATGAATTGTCAACAAAGTATTCTCGTACACCAGAGAACTTACCTCTATTAGTTGGAAAGAAAACATATTTACCTGCTCCTACTGGCTTGGCTCTTAAACTAGCCTCAAATTGTGTTGTTACATCAATAGAGACTGTATCTGGGGCTAAGAACTGTTCTGCTCTTAGAACAAACTGAGTCAAGTCAGAAAATAATAATAATTGTTCGGAAAATGGTACTGCGTGTCTAAGAATTGACACTTGGTTATTTGAGACTGCCACATCAATAGGAGCAGAATCTACAAATGTAATTACAGTATTTTGAAAGAAATTAAAGTATTCGCCAACTTCTGAAAGAATAACATTTTCATCAGATAGCATTCCTAATCTGTTTCTATGAAAGAATAAATCATTTACTTTAAAACCAGTAAAAGATGGAAAGGGGTTTGTGTCATCATCACCTGCTTTTCTATCTTTCCAAGATGCTTGTGTAAATAAAAAAGTTCCATCAGCTTGTCTGATAAGTTGATGAGGCATTGTTGTTTTATCAAAATTAATTTCTAAGTCTGGTGCTACTCTTTCTTTCCATACTAATTGACCATTACCATCTGGGTCACTAAGTTGTACATAATAATCATCTTGTCCTTTTTCATTATCACCTATAACTTCTATAAGAAAACCCTCTTTACCTCTTGGTGGTAAATCATCAAAGTTAGCTGTCTGTCCTTTAAATGCATAAATAAAAGTATCACCTCTAGAGTCAGAAGCTTCTACTTCAAATTCATTACCATCATCTCTTTTTACATAATAAACATTATCTAATAATTCTGTAGTAAATCCTGCAGGTAAAACTCCAGTAAGAGTTGTAGCTAAATCTGACATAATAGTATTAGTTCTCACATCTCCTTGGTTAGATGCAACGGAACTATCTAGAGTTGTTTTACTAGCTGAATAAGTTGTACCTTGATATTTTACTCTTATAGTAAAGTCAGTTTTATAATCACCTTGCCTTACATAAAACATAGC
>Ga0163109_10001716_pt1 | contig 17283 bp, 17 predicted proteins | sample CRUFie1St13metaG_FD_108704 | JGI IMG/M metagenome (GOLD analysis project Ga0163109, IMG submission 108704) | Marine microbial communities from the Costa Rica Dome - CRUD Field 142mm St13 metaG | ecosystem: Environmental > Aquatic > Marine > Oceanic > Photic zone | place: Costa Rica: the Eastern... | reverse complement strand
TGAAGAAGTCGGCCGTGAAGAAGTCGGCCGTGAAGAAGTCGGCCGTGAAGAAGTCGGCCGTGAAGAAGTCGGCCGTGAAGAAGTCGGCCGTGAAGAAGTCGTCCGCGAAGAAGGCAACCCCTACGAAGGCAGCTGCGAAGAAAGCTGCCGATCCGAAAGCCGCTCCGAAGAAAGCGACCATAAAGAGGTCGGCAAAGAAGCGCCCCGTTGTTCGTGAGGACGAGTCACCGTGGACGGACTCCGAGCTCGCCGAGGTGCGCACCGAATTGCACAGCGAACGCGAGCGACTCCTGGAGGAAATCGCCACCACCGAAGAGGGTCTCGCCGACCTGATTCGCGATTCCGGAGACGGGGCAGGTGACGATCAAGCTGACGCAGGGAGCAAGACCTTCGAGCGGGAGCACGAGATGTCCTTGGCCAACAACGCTCGCGACATGCTCGAGCAGGTGGATAAGGCGTCGGCTCGCATCGCGGATGGCTCCTATGGGGTGTGCGAGAACTGTGGCAAGCCGATCGGCAAGTACCGACTTCAGGCCTTCCCCCGTGCCACGTTGTGTCGAACGTGCAAGGAAGCCGAAGAGCGGTTCTAGTCACCGGCGGCCGCGGACGTAGGCTGGCGAAATGTTTCGAGGCGCCCATCGATCCGTGCTGGCGGTGCTTGCCGGCACCGCCGTGGGCATCGTTCTGATTGACCAGGTGACTAAGGCGTGGGCTGTGACGTATCTCCGGCCGCGCATCGAGAGTGGCGAAGGGCCTATCTACATCATCGATCCGCTCCTGCGCTTGACGTATGTCGAGAACACGGGAGCGGCATGGGGAATGGGAGCCGGATACACCTGGATATTCACCATCGTTGCCGTCGTGGTGGGAGTCGTCATCGTTCGGTTCGCGCGAACAATTACTTCCCGTGCGTGGGCCCTGGCACTCGGTGGGTTGCTCGGTGGGTTGCTCGGAAACTTGATCGATCGACTCACGCGACCTCCGGGCCCGGGGTTGGGTTCGGTGGTCGACTTCATCGGCCTTCCAAACTTCCCTGTCTTCAACGTGGCCGATATGGCGATCACCTGTTCGGCGGTGGCGATGATCATCCTGGCGTGGCGCGGCATCCCGCTATCAGAGTCGGAACCGGACGGCTCAAGCTCGGACGACTCGAACTCGGCAGACTCCAGCTCGAATGACCCGAGATCAAAGGAGTCTGCATCGCAAGCGCCGATATCCACGGACGAGCCGAGTCAAGAAGACGAGTTACGTCATGACGACACACCCGCGGCCGGGAGCGGCCCATGAGTCGGATCCTCCCGGTGCCTGAGGGGCTTGAGGGGGAACGGATCGACGTCGCGCTCGCGACGATGCTGGGGTTGTCGCGGGCACGTTCGAGTGCACTCGTGGAAGGCGGTGCCGTCCAGGTCGGAAACCGTGTGGTCGCCAAGTCGCATCGTCTTGCTCCGGGCGAGACGATCCAAATTCGCGAAATTCGCGAGATGAGTGATTCGTCTGACGGCGGGCCGTTCGCGGGCCCGCCGACCAATGCACCCTCGGTGGAGATCCCGATTTTGTGGGAGGACGACGACGTTGTCGTGATCGACAAGCCGGCAGGGGTTGCCGCTCATCCGAGCCCGGGTTGGTCGGGGCCCACGGTGACCGATTCCCTGTCCGCCGCCGGGCATGCTCTGGCGACGGCCGGAGCGGCGGAGCGCGAGGGCGTGGTGCACCGGCTCGATGTTGGGACGACGGGGGCGATGGTTGTGGCCAAGAGCGCGGCGGCATACACCTCACTGAAGCGGCAGTTCAAGGAACGGACGGTGGACAAGCAGTACCACGCGGTCGTGCATGGGCTCCTCGATCCGCTGGTGGGGACGATCGATGCCCCCATCGATAGACATCCATCCAAGGATTACAAGTGGGCCGTCGTTGCTGGCGGACGGGAGAGCGTGACCCACTACGAAACGCTCGAAGCGTGGCCCCGGGCGTCGCTCGTCAAGGTGCATCTCGAAACAGGGCGTACGCATCAGATTCGGGTCCATATGGCAGCGATGCGCCATCCGTGTGTCGGGGATGTGACCTACGGCGCGGATCCGACAGTGGCGAAAGAATTGGGACTCACGAGACAGTGGTTGCACGCGAGACAACTGGGATTTGAGCATCCGCATACGGGGGAGTACGTGTCGTTCGACAGCCCGTACCCGATAGATCTTGAGCACGCCCTGGCGCGACTGCAGGTCGGCTTGTCGGGCTGAGCGGGCAGCCGGTTCGGGCATAGAGTTGGACGGTGTCCCACTGCCGAAATCAGTCACCGTTCACGGTGACCGGTGGGGGATCGGAATGACGTCGGACGAATTCGTCCATCTTCACGTACATACCGAGTACTCGATGCTCGATGGTGCTGCTCGACTCGACGATCTGATGGCCGAGGCCAGCCGTCTCGGTATGTCGGCCATCGCAATGACCGACCACGGAAACCTCTTCGGAGCGTACGACTTCTATACGAAGGCCCGGGGTGCCGGACTCAAGCCGATCATCGGCCTAGAGGGCTATTACGCGCCCCAGGGTCGAGCCGAACGCAGACCTTTTGATTTCGGCGGAGGGTTCGACGAGGGAACGCCGGAGGATCCAGGCGCCGGCCGAGGCAAACACAATTACACCCACATGACGGTATGGGCGGAATCCACCCTGGGCATGCACAACCTCTTCCGCTTGTCGTCTTTGGCCAGCCTCGAAGGGCATTACCACAAGCCGCGCTTCGACCGAGAGTTGCTCGATCGGTTCGGTGCCGGGTTGATCGGTACGACCGGGTGCCCCAGCGGGGAGGTCAATCGCTGGCTGCAGGCGGGTCAGTACGAGAAGGCGCGTGCTGCCGCGGCCGATTTTCGCGACATTCTCGGCCCGGAAAACTACTTCTGCGAGGTCATGGACCACGGGCTGGCGATCGAGCGGAGGTTTCGAGAAGACCTCATTCGCATCGCACGGGACCTGAAGTTGCCGTTGGTGGCCACCAATGATCTGCATTACGTGCACGAGTCGGATGCGGATACCCACGAGGTGTTGTTGTGCGTCGGAACGCGGACAACGATGGACGACCCCAAGCGGTTTCGATTTGACGCCCGGGACTTCTACCTGAAGTCCGCTGCCGAGATGCGTTCGGTGTGGTCTGAACTCCCCGAGGCATGCGACAACACATTGCTCATTGCGGAGCGGTGCGAGGTTTCCTTCGACGAGGGAGCCAATCTGATGCCGCAATTTCCCGTGCCCGACGGGCACACCGAAGAGACGTGGTTGCGTGCCGAGGTAGAGCGTGGCCTGGAGGCTCGTTACCAGGGCTCGGTTCCCGACGACGTCCGCCAGCAGTCCGAGTATGAGCTCGGCGTCGTCTCTCAAATGGGATTTCCCGGCTACTTCCTGGTGGTTGCTGATCTCGTGCGCTACGCCCGTGAGAACAAGATCCGGGTCGGCCCAGGTCGAGGATCAGCCGCCGGCGCCATGATTGCCTACGCGCTGGGAATCACCGAACTCGATCCGATCAAACACGGATTGCTCTTCGAGAGATTCTTGAATCCCGAACGCATCTCGATGCCGGATATCGACATCGATTTCGACGAACGGCGACGCTCGGACATGATCCGATACGCCACGGAGAAATACGGCGAAGAGCGAGTAGCCCAGATCGTCACCTACGCCTCCATCAAGGCGAAGGCGGCCATCAAAGACAGTGCGCGCGTTCTGGGATTCCCGTATGCCGTGGGAGAACGCATCACCAAGGCGATGCCACCGTCGGTCATGGGCAAGGATATTTCCCTCGCTGGCGCCTTCGACGCGACAGACGATCGCTATGCGGAAGCAAAGGACTTCCGGTCGCTGTATGAATCCGACGCCGAGGCCCGCCAAATCATTGACACAGCCAAAGGTCTCGAGGGGCTCAAGCGTCAGCCGGGAGTTCACGCTGCCGGAGTGATTCTTTCCCGCGAGGCTCTGATGGATGTCATTCCCGTGTGGCGACGTGAACAAGACGGCGCGATCATCACCCAATTCGATATGGGTGCCTGCGAGACGCTCGGCCTGTTGAAGATGGATTTCCTCGGTCTTCGCAACCTGACGGTGCTCGAAGATTGCCTCGACAACATCGAAAAGAACACCGGAGACCGGCTGATACTCGAGGACTTGACGCTGGACGACCGGACCACATACGAGTTGCTGTCACGTGGGGACACACTCGGCGTCTTCCAGCTCGACGGCGGACCCATGCGCTCACTCTTGCGCTCCATGCAACCGGACAGCTTCGAAGATATTTCCGCTGTGCTGGCCCTCTACCGACCCGGACCCATGGGTGCCAATGCACACAATGACTACGCGGATCGAAAGAACGGCCGGAAGCCGGTCGTTCCCATTCATCCGGAACTGGCAGAGCCCTTGTCGGAGATTCTCGGTGACACGTATGGATTGATCGTCTACCAAGAGCAGGTCATGGCCATCGCGCAAGAGTTGGCCGGTTACTCACTTGGTAAAGCCGACCTCTTGCGTCGCGCGATGGGCAAGAAGAAGAAGGAGATCCTGAAAAAGGAATTCACTCCTTTCCAGGAGGGGATGCGCTCTAAGGGATATAGCGATTCGGCGATCGACACTCTGTGGGAGATCCTGGTCCCGTTCTCGGACTACGCCTTCAACAAGGCCCACACGGCTGGCTATGGCCTGGTGTCGTACTGGACGGCTTACCTGAAAGCGAATTACCCCGCGGAATACATGGCTGCGCTTCTGACGAGCGTCCAAGACGATAAGGACAAGAGCGCCATCTACCTCGGCGAGTGTCGACGGATGGGCATCAAAGTGTTGCCCCCGGATGTCAATGATTCCGACTCCGCATACACAGCGCGCGGAAGCGACATTCGATTCGGATTGTCGGCGATTCGCAATGTCGGCGAAGGAGTCGTTCTATCCATCAGTGAGACTCGGCGCTCGCGGGGCCGATTTACGGACTTCCATGATTTCGTGGCGAAGGTCGAGGTGCACGTATGCAATCGACGTGTCGTCGAGTCGCTCATCAAGGCGGGCGCATTCGACTCTCTGGGCCATACACGCAAAGGCCTCGCAGCGGTCCATGAACTGGTCATCGACTCAGCAGTGGATATCAAGAGAGCAGAAGCAGCAGGCCAGTACGACTTATTCGGAGGTCTCGCGGGCGAAGGGGAAACGACCGGGCTCGCGGAACAGACCCCCGTTCCGGTGGGCGAGTGGGATAAGGCCGTCCTTCTGGCGCACGAGAGAGACATGTTGGGCTTGTACGTGTCGGATCACCCCCTGAATGGTCTCGATCATGCACTCGCGAACATCTCCGATATCTCGATCGCATCCCTTATTGCCGACGAATCGTTGGAGTCGACGGTGGTCACCGTTGCGGGCTTGCTGACGAGTGTGCAACGCAAAACCACCAAGAAGGGGTCGGCCTGGGCCATCGCGACGGTGGAGGATCTGGACGGATCCGTCGAAGCGATGGTCTTTCCGCAGACGTACGCGTCCGTTTCCACAACGCTCATCGAAGATTCCATCGTGGCCATTCGGGCGCGAGTGGAGCGCACGGATGAAGACGGCCTGCGGGTCATCGCCATGGACGTGGAATCCCCCGACTTGTCTGAAGCAGAAAGTGGGCCGTTGCGCTTGTCTATCGCGGCGAGTCGATGCGTCCCACCGCTCGTCGAGCGACTCAAGGAGGTGCTCCGTCAACATTCCGGCACCACCGAAGTTCACCTGCACCTGACGGGCGGAACGCAAACAACAGTCCTGAGAATCGACGACGCCTTGCGCGTGACGCCCTCGGCCGCCCTGTACGGGGATCTCAAAGCACTGCTGGGAGCGAACTGCTTGTCGTGACGTGCCGTACGGTTTCACGATGACCTCCCATGGAGCGCCACCGGATAGCGCGCCGGACACACCGATCGTCCGGTCACGGCGGCCCGAGTGGTCGGAATGGTCGCTGGTCATCGCGGGAGTGGTGTCGGGTCTGTTGAGCGGTGCTGCCCTCGGCGTGCTCTGGTGGCGGTTGGCGCCGCGGGCGACGGTGGCGGTACGTCCGGACGGCGCGAGACCCGAGGGATATCAGCCAGAGGAGTACCTCGCCGCAGACGTCTCCTTCGCGGCCGTAGCTCTGGTGGCCGGGCTCGTCCTCACCGTCGCCCTCGCAGCGATGCGCCGTCGTCACCTCCTGGGCGTCTTGGTGGCCGGACTCCTGGCCAGCGCGGTCGGCACGCTCGCCATGTGGCAGGTCGGAACGCGGCTGGGCTCTGTCGATATCGAAGGTCTCATCGCGACGACCAGTGAGGAATTCGTCACCGATGCACCTCTCGAGGTGACGATGCCCGGCGTCTACCTGGTGTGGTCGATCAGCGCGGCCACGGTGGTGTTGGTGCTCGCCATTGCCGACTGGCTTGTGGCTCGACGGTCACCGCACGCGGATTAGTTGCCAGCCGAAGCGCTGAGCGCGGCTACCTGTGCACCCGTGGCGGCGATGAGGTCCTGGGGGTCAAGGGAGATCTCGAGGCCCCGCCGTCCCGCGCTGACATAGACGACAGAGTGCAGCAGGACCTTCTCGTCGATGACGACCGGCAATTCCTGCCGCAGCCCGAGAGGGCTGATCGCTCCTGCGACAGATCCGCTGACGCGTTCGGCCGACGCGATGTCCGCGAGGTGGGCCTTTTTGCCGCCGACGGCGTGCGCGAGACGTTTGGCAGACACCGTTGTCGTCGCTGGGACCAGAGCGAGCACCAAACGAGAATCCACCGACCACACGAGGGACTTGAAGACGGCCTCGGCTGGAACGCCGAGAAGTCGAGCTGCCTCCATCGCATAGTCCGGATGGTCGCGACGAGACGAACCCCCGTGATCGAAGGTGTGAACGCCGTGAGGAATGCCACGCTCGGTCAACAGTCCCAACGCCGGCGTTGCTGCTGCCGAGTGGTGGGGCTTGTTCGCCACTTAGTTCTCCGACGGAGTCGTGTTGAGTAAGTCGAGCGCCGGTATCGCGCCGAAGGCGGAGATCAAGGCGGATTCCGAAGAAAGAATCCGGGTGCCGAGTCGGAGCCGGGAAACGGCGTCGGGAGCCGCAAGTAGTTCTTGTCGCGTGGACCCATCGACGACGAGGGCGGCGGTGATCAAGTAACTGAGGACAGCAGGATCGGTGGGGACCTGATCGTCGTCGGCATCGCTATCGTCATCGGCCTCGTTCAACCGACCGCCCAAAATGGAACGGTACTTGTCGAATGCCTGCATCGCCGACTGGACGACCGACATCACCCGCGGATCACCGGAATCGACCTCTGGCTCGGGAAGGAAGGTCACCGAGGCGCGCAAGAGGGGAGCCGAACGATCCACGTTGTCGAGCCGAAAGCGCCGCGATCCGATAGTGACAATGTCGTAGCGGCCATCGTCGCGGCGTTCTGCCTGGCGGATCACCGCGCTCACACCCACCGGGTAAAGCTCGGCGTCCTCCGCCAGAGGCTCGCTTGGCGATGCGCCATGATCCGGCCCATCACTGGGGGAGGGCTGCTTCGGCGCCAATGAGTGAGATTCCCGAAAGGCAACGATGCCGAACTCCCGTTCGTTCTCGGGCTTGTCGAGCAGTTCCTCCACCATCAGCCGGTATCGAGGCTCGAAAATGTGAAGAGGGAGGACCAACCCGGGCACGAGCGCCGTTGTGAGCGGAAAGAGCGGCAGGGACTCGTTCATTTACCGAGCGTAGACTCCGTGGGATGTTGCGTCTCATCGACTTGCGTGAATCGTCGGCCGACCCTCGGTCGGTTGTCCCGCGCGCTGCGATGGATCTGACGGATGCAGGCGATGCGATCCGACCGGTGCTCGAGGACGTCCGGGTCAGGGGTGCCGATGCGGTTCTCGATGCGTGTGAACGCTTCGACTCGGTCCGCCCTGACCAACTACGGGTGCCCGCCTCGGTGGTCGCCGATGCACTGGCCGGTCTCGATCCGTCGGTGCGGCGGGCCCTGGAAGTGTCTATCGAGCGCGCCCGGAGGGTCCATCAAGACCAACGGCGCGTGGATGTGGAAACCGAGGTCGTTCCCGGGGGCACGGTGACCGAGCGGTGGCTTCCGGTCTCTCGCGTGGGCCTATATGTCCCGGGTGGGCGGGCCGTCTATCCAAGCAGCGTGGTGATGAATGTGGTCCCCGCGCAGGAGGCGGGAGTTCCCTCGCTCGCTGTCGTCAGTCCTCCTCAAAAGGACTGCGACGGGTGGCCCCACCCCACGGTGCTGGCCGCCTGCGCGCTGTTGGGAGTCGAGGAGATCTACGCGGTGGGAGGCGCCCAGGCGGTCGCGATGTTGGCCTACGGCATTGACCTTCCCGGCGGTGACACATGCGAGCCGGTGGATCTGGTGACCGGACCCGGGAACATCTACGTCACGGCCGCTAAGCGAGCACTGCAAGGAATCATCGGGATCGACTCCGAGGCTGGGCCAACCGAGGTGGCGATCCTGGCCGATGACTCCGCCGACGCTCGGTACGTGGCCGCAGACCTGATCAGTCAGGCCGAGCACGATGTGATCGCCGCGGCCGTCCTCGTCACGTCGAGTGAGCGTCTGGCCAACGAGGTCGAACGGGAAGTCGCGGCGCAGGTTGCCAGCACCAAGCATGTCGAGCGCATCACTGAAGCGCTGACCGGAGTGCAGAGCGCGATCATTCTGGTTCGAGATGTCGACCAGGGTGTGGCCGTCGTCGACGCTTACGCCGCTGAACATCTGGAAATCCACACCAACGAGCCTCGCCAGGTCGCCATGCGGATACGCAACGCCGGCGCCATATTTGTTGGCCCGTGGGCGCCCGTGTCCCTCGGCGACTACTGCGCGGGTTCCAATCACGTGCTTCCGACGATGGGTGCTGCGCGCCACTCCTCAGGTCTATCCGTGCAGACATTCCTGCGCGGGATCCACGTCATCGAGTACGACCGCTCGTCGCTGGCCGACGTTGCCGACGACGTCGTTGCCCTGGCCCAAGCCGAAGATCTGCCGGGTCACGGAGACGCCGTGACCATTCGTTTCCACGACGCCGACGATGGCTGAGTTTCAGCCGCCGGTTCGGGAGGATTTGCGGGGCCTGGCGCCCTATGGAGCGCCACAACTCGATGTCGATGTTCGACTGAACGTCAACGAGAACCCTTTCGCCCCCTCGCCGGAGTTGGCGCGTGCGCTGGGCGCGTCCGTCACTGAAGCTGCGCAGACGTTGAACCGGTACCCCGATCGAGAGTGCGTGGAGTTGCGGCAAGCCCTCGCCGACTATCTGTCTCAGGAGTCGAGCGCAGAGTGTGCTGTCGAATCCATCTGGGTGGCCAACGGATCAAACGAAGTGATGTCCCACATCATGGCCGCTTTCGGTGGACCGGGGCGGGTGGCGCTCACCTTTCCTCCGACGTATTCCATGTATCCGGAATACGCGCGAGAGTCCTTCACCACCTTGGTGTCCGTCCCGCGGACGACTGATTTTCAGATCGACATGGCAGCCAGCACCGCCGCCATCGAGGACCAGCGCCCCTCGGTCGTGCTTCTCGCCTCGCCCAACAACCCCACCGGAACCGCCGTGAGCGCGGACGACATTGCTGCCCTGGCACAGGCCACGGCAGATGTTGGGGGGATGCTCGTCGTTGATGAGGCCTACGCGGAGTTCCGCCGACCGGGTCAGCCGAGCTCCGTGGCCAGCCTTGCTGATCATCCCAACATGATCGTGACCAGGACGATGAGCAAGGCGTTCGCGATGGCGGGTGCCCGCGTGGGATACGCCGCAGCCGCCCCGAGTGTTATCGACACCTTGCGCGTCGTTCGACTCCCGTACCACCTCTCGGCCGTTACTCAGTCCGTCGCGTGCACTGCCTTGGCCTTCGTCGAGGAATTGCAGTCGAACCTGCAACTCCTGCGTGACGAACGAGATCGGATGCGCCGGGACCTGGAGTCTCGAGGATTCGTGGTGGCCGACAGTGACGCCAACTTCTGTTTCTTCGGTCGCTTCCGCGATCGACGACGCGTGTGGGAGGGACTCGTCGATCGAGGTGTCCTGATCCGAGAGACCGGCCCCGACCAGTGGTTGCGGGTCTCCGTAGGAACACCCCAGGAGAACGCTAGATTTATCGAGGCCTTGGATGAGGTTGTGGTGGACAGTGACCTGATGTCTGACGGAGATGGTGGATCGACATGAGTAGGCAGGCCCGCGTCGAGAGATCGACGAAGGAGAGCGAGGTTCTCGTCGAGGTAGAACTCGACGGGACCGGGGTAAGTTCCATCGAGACAGGCGTCCCCTTCTTCGACCACATGCTCGCGCAACTCGCCAAACACGGTGGCCTCGATCTCACCGTGCGGACCAAAGGTGACCTCGAGGTGGATGCACACCACACCGTCGAGGACACGTCATTAGCCCTCGGCCAAGCGCTCAACGAGGCTCTTGGTGACCGTGCGGGTCTGCGCCGGTACGGATATGCGCTGGTGCCCTTGGACGAGTGCCTCGTGCAGTCTGCTGTCGATTTGTCGGGGCGCCCCTACCTTGTGCACGAGGAACCCGATCTGGTCGAACTGATCGGGTCCTACGACACCACCCTGACCCGCCATATTTGGGAATCTATCGTGGCGACCAGCCAGATAACGCTGCACGTCAAGGTCCTCAGCGGGCGCAACGCCCACCACGTCGTGGAAGCGCAATTCAAATCGGTTGCTCGTTCCCTGCGCGATGCAGTGGCGATCGACTCACGGGTCGTGGGTGTCCCCTCGACCAAGGGCACGCTCACGGCGTCCTGACCGACACCCGGACACTTCTTCTTCCGATGAACGCACCTCGTCGATGAGCACATCGTTGAGGCCGTCCGTCGTGGTGCTGGACTACGGCAGTGGAAATCTGCGCTCGGTTCAACGCGCCCTCGAGCGGGTCGGCGCGAACGTCGAGATAACCAGCGACGCTGCTTCGGCTGCGTCGTGCGACGCACTGGTCGTTCCAGGAGTTGGTGCGTACGCGTCCTGCATGGCGGGGCTCACTGCTGTCCGCGGAGAGTCCATCATCGACGCTCGACTCGCGGGAGGACGACCGGTCCTCGGAATTTGTGTGGGTCTGCAAATCCTGTTCTCCGCGGGAGTCGAGCACGGCACGCGCACCGCCGGTCTCGGACAATGGCCCGGGACGGTGGAGCGCCTCTCGGCGCCAGTACTCCCGCACATGGGCTGGAACACCATTGACGTCGGTGAGGGGTCCACTCTCTTCACCGGCGTGGAGTCCGAGCGCTTCTACTTCGTTCATTCATACGGGGTTGTGTCCTGGGACTTCCCCGAGGACGGTCGATCGGTGATGAAGCCACCGGTGGCTTCCTGGTGCGCATACACCGATCGCTTCGTCGCAGCAATAGAAGACGGTCCTCTCGTTGCGACGCAATTCCACCCGGAGAAGTCCGGGGATGCCGGTGCTTACATTTTGGAGAATTGGCTCGCCACCCTTCGTTGATCGCCGACGGTGACAAGAAATGAAAGCATGCGATCCAGCGTTGCCTGGGTGACCTAGGCTTGCGTTGTGACGCATGCCGAAAAACCCGGACCCGCTCTCCAACTGCTCCCGGCTGTCGACGTAGCCGATGGTCAAGCTGTACGGCTCGTTCAAGGAAAGGCCGGATCGGAGACCGTCTACGGACGCCCCATCGACGCGGCTCGGTCGTGGGTCGAACAGGGAGCCGAGTGGATCCACCTGGTCGATTTGGACGCCGCTTTCTCGCGCGGATCCAATGCCACCACCATCGGTGAGGTGGTCAATGAACTTAAGGGTCAGGTACGGATAGAGCTATCTGGAGGAATCCGCGACGATGAGTCACTGGCGGCGGCGCTGGCCACGGGATGCACCAGGGTCAATCTTGGAACCGCCGCGCTTGAGAAGCCTGACTGGACGGAGCAGGTGATCGCTGATCACGGTGATCGGATAGCCGTCGGACTCGATGTTCGCGGACACACGTTGGCCGCGCGAGGGTGGACGACCGAAGGTGGCAACCTGTGGGAGACATTGGGTCGTCTTGATGCGGCAGGGTGCTCCCGATACGTCGTCACGGATGTTCATAAGGACGGGACGATGAAAGGTCCCAATATCCACCTTCTGCGCGACGTGTGCTCGGCCACCGACGCTGCGATCGTGGCGTCCGGAGGGATCAGTCGCCTCGAAGACCTCCACACGCTGGCGGACATGACCGGGCAGGGCATCGAGGGTGCGATCATCGGGCGCGCGCTGTACGAGGGGGCCTTCACATTGGCGGAAGCCATCGCCGCGGTGGAAGCGCGCTACGACCCGTACGAGTGGGGGCCGCCCCGACCATGAGTCTGGCCGTTCGGGTGATTCCTTGCCTCGACGTCGATGCCGGTCGGGTCGTGAAGGGAGTCAACTTCGTTGACCTGCGCGATGCAGGAGATCCGGTCGAGCTTGCCGCTGCCTACGGAGACCAGGGCGCCGACGAACTCGTCTTCTTGGACATCACAGCGTCGTCGGCGAGTAGAGAGACAACCAATGACGTTGTTAAGCGCACCGCGGAGAGCGTCTTTATTCCGCTCACTGTCGGTGGCGGTGTCCGAACGGTCGAGGACTTCGATCGTTTGTTGCGGGCGGGGGCGGACAAGGTCGGCGTCAATACGGCCGCGATCGCTGACCCGTCGTTGATCACCAAGGCAAGCGAGCGCTTCGGTTCTCAGTGCGTTGTTCTCAGCGTTGACGCGCGGCGATGCATCGGCGACGTCACGACCCCGAGCGGATTCGAGGTGACCACCCACGGCGGTCGCCGTGGCACAGGAGTGGACGCGATCGCATGGGCCGAAGAGGCAGCGCAGCGCGGTGCGGGTGAGATCTTGCTGAATTCGATGGACGCAGATGGGACAACCCAGGGATTCGACACCGAACTCATCGAGCTCGTCAGACGCCATATCGACGTTCCCCTGATCGCGAGCGGTGGGGCGGGGGTCGTCGACGATTTCCCTCGTGCGGTTGAGGCGGGAGCCGACGCTGTGCTGGCGGCAAGCGTTTTTCACTTCGGCCAACTCACGATCCCCGACGTGAAATCGGCACTCGACAGCGCAGGGCTGCCGGTCCGTCGGCACAATGTCCACTATGGGTGATGACGCAGGAGACCTTCTGGCCCTGTCTCCCGACGAAATTCTCGCCCGTGTGCGATTCGATTCAGCGGGTCTCGTGCCCGCCATTGCCCAAGACTCCACATCGCGGCAGGTTCTGATGCTTGCGTGGATGAATGAAGAAGCCTTTCGCGCAACCATGACGACGCGACGCGCCACGTACTTCTCCCGAAGTCGACAGAGGCTGTGGGTGAAGGGCGAGACGTCGGGAAACTCGCAGCAGGTTGTGCAGTTGCGCCTCGATTGCGACGGTGATGCCGTTCTTTTGCTGGTCGAACAGCAAGGGTCGGCGTGCCACACGGGTGAGCAGAGTTGCTTCGATGTCGGCGGCGCCGATGTTCGGTAAGAGTGAGCCGCACCTCGAGGACTTTCGAGAGCGCGCGGCATCCCATCGGGTTATCCCAGTGTCGCGAACGCTCCTAGCCGATGGATTGACGGCCATCGGACTCTTCGAAACCCTCTGCACAGACCGCGCTGGCACTTTCCTTCTTGAATCAGCTGAGGCTGGTCGTTCGTGGTCTCGCTATTCCTTCGTCGGAGTTCGCGCGGCCGCGATGTTGACCGAGCAAGGTGGACAAGCGCGTTGGTTGGGAAAGGTGCCGGTGGGTCTGCCCACCACCGGTGATGCTTGGTCAGTTCTTCGCGACTCCGTGACAATTCTGAACAGTTCGAGCAACTCGAATGGCCCGGATGGCCCGGATAGCCCGGAATCCCATGGGCAGCACAACGACAGCGGCCCTCGATTCACGTCTGGTTTTGTCGGCTGCCTCGCCTATGACGCAGTGCGCTTGTTCGAGAAGTTGCCCGACGACAACCCGTCTGAGGTGGATATTCCGGATCTGGCCTTTCTGCTGGCCACCGATCTTGCGGTCCTTGATCACTTTCGAGGCACGGTGACCCTGATCGCGGCGGCGATCAACTTCGATGCCACCGACGAGCGAGTGGACGAGGCCTGGCACGACGCGATGTCTCGGCTCGATGCGATGCAAACCGCCCTGGCCAATCCCGTCGGAGTGAATGTCTCGCGGGCGGCATCGGTGCCAACAGCAGGCACGGGAAGAACTCGATCTCACACCACAAACGACGAGTATCGAGAGGCCGTCGATAGAGCCCAGAAATACATTCGTGAAGGTGATGCTTTTCAGATCGTTCTTTCTCAGCGCTACTCGACTCCGATAACGGCTCGCGCCCTTGACGTCTACCGAGTACTTCGTTCCTCAAATCCGAGCCCATACATGTATCTCATTCGGATTCCCAGGGAGTCGACCGAGGATGGTGGCGGGCAGATGAGCGACATCAGCGTCTTCGACGTGGTCGGGTCGTCTCCCGAAGCGCTCGTCACGGTGGAAGATCGCCAGTGCACCGTGCATCCGATAGCCGGTACCCGCCAGCGTGGACGAGACGCACAGGAAGATCGTGCATTGGCGCTCGACCTTCTCGCGGATCACAAAGAGCGCGCGGAGCACGTCATGCTCGTTGATCTTGCGCGAAACGATCTAGGTCGCGTGTGTGAACCGGGGTCGGTGGACGTGACCGAGTTCATGGAGATCGAGCGCTATTCGCACGTCATGCACATCGTTTCGTCCGTCATTGGTCGATTGAAGGAAGATTCGTCTGCCCTTGACGCGCTGCGAGCAACGTTTCCTGCCGGCACGCTCAGTGGTGCACCCAAAGTCAGGGCGATGGAGATCATCGACGAACTAGAGCCGGATCGGCGTGGCCTGTATGGCGGCGTGGTCGGCTATGTGGATTTTCGCGGGAACCTGGATATGGCAATCGCGATTCGAACGGCTGTTATTCAAGACGGAGTCGCGCACGTTCAGGCGGGCGCCGGGATCGTTGCTGATTCTGATCCTGAAGCGGAAGCCCAGGAATGCGTGAACAAGGCGGGTGCGGTGCTCGCGGCGCTGGATGTCGCGCAATCGTTGGCGCCGGTCGACGCGCCCGGCGAAGGTGCAGGGGACTAGGTGGCCTCGACGGTTCGCCCCTTTCTTACCGATAGGCGCGGCTACATCGTGGGGTTGAGTTCGATGCTGGTGGGCTCCGCGCTGGCGTGGTGGTCGGCTTCTGCGACGTGGGTTCTCGTGGAGAGGTCTCTGTTAGGAGATTCCACGTCCTCAGAGATGACGGATGTCCAAGCCGTGGGTCTCCTTGCTGAGTCCGGTGGCAGTGTCGTATCGATTGCGGCTGCGGCGCCGATCATCGGTTTCGCCGGCCTGGCGGGCGTCATCGGATCGCGTGGGTGGCTACGACGCGTCGTTGGCGTGGTTGTCGCGATTGCGGGGATCGCGCTGTGTGTATCGGCCGTGCGCTTCCTGTCCTCGATGGCGGTCGGCTCGCCGATCCCCGGGGGAGTCGGTGGAAGTGGCGATCAGAACGTGGTGACAGTTTCAACGGCGTGGCCGGCCGTCGCCATCGTTGCGGGTCTGCTGTTGCTTGCCGGCGGACTGCTCACCGCCGCCGTCGGTCACCAATGGCCGACCCTCGGTGCGGGCTATGAGCGAAAGAGTGCCCAACCGCGCGATGCGTGGGAGGCACTCGACGCGGGATTGGATCCGACGGTGGACGAAGAAGGCGGCCTAGGGAGCGATACCGACACCAGCACCGCGAAACGGTCGGAGCCTGAACCCGAGCGATGAGTAGAAGTGATTGGATACCGGCATGAGTTCCTCCGCATCGATGAGCCCCGGTCCGTCGGTTCCCGGATCGGGGGATGGCATCGCGCCCGATCATGACTCGCACGGATCGACGCCGGCTGCTTGGACGGCCGTCGCCATCGTCACGCTCGCCTTCACTCTCGGCACCCTGGCGATCATTCTGGGTAACTGGCCCTTGTTCTGGATCAGCGTTGGCCTGGTTGTCCTAGGCGCCATCGTCGGAAAGGTCATGCAGGCCGTAGGTCTCGGGAAGCACGGCAAGGCCGCGAAACCTGCGAATCAGTAGTCCATCTACTGCTATCTGCGCATCTTCACTGTTCTCGAACCTTCTGGGTACCTTTTCGTAACCGGCGGCACCCCGAAATTGCGTGTCCGTCTGACACCCTTAGGACATGACCGACCGTGGGCTGGTTCTCGTCGTCGAAGATGAGAAACCGATATCGGACCTCCTTCGCGTCTACCTGACCCGTGAGGGGTTCGGCGTGCACGCCGAATTCGACGGTGTCGGCGGACTGACGGCTGCCCGCACTCGGCATCCGGTCGCGATCGTGCTCGACGTGGGCCTGCCCGGTATGGATGGAACCGAGGTCTGTCGTCAGTTGCGCGCCGAAGACAACTGGGTGCCGGTCATCTTCTGCACCGCACGAGACGACGAAGTCGATCGCGTGCTTGGTTTGGAACTGGGGGCGGACGACTACGTGACCAAACCCTTCAGCCCCCGGGAGATGGTTGCGCGCGTCAAGTCCCTCGTGCGGCGTTCGCGGGTGAGCCGGAGTTCGAGTGAACCTGTATCGGTCGGAGCCGTATCGATGGACACGATCCGTCGCCGGGTGTGGGTCGGTGACGAGCCCGTCGACTTGACCGCGACGGAATTCGATCTGCTCGCGCATCTGGTTTCCGAGCCCGGTCGGGTGTTCAGTCGAGATCAACTTCTCGCGGAAGTGTGGGGGTACGCGTCTGTAGTGGGCAGCCGCACCGTCGACGTCCACGTAGCCCAACTGCGGGCCAAACTCGGTGATGACAGTCCGATCCGAACTGTGCGCGGCGTGGGCTACTCCGCGGAAGTGTCCGACGATGAGTGAAGAGTCGGCTACGACGTCTTCCCCCTCGACTCTGCAGCCCCGCAAGCGGTGGGGGATCGTTACGCAAACGGTCCTGTTGATCACGTCGATCGCGACCATTGCCGTTGTCGTTGCTGGTATCGCGGTGGCGCCATTCGTTCGCAGCGCGGCCGTGGCAGAAGCTTCCGGAGCACTCGAGCGACTGGCGGATCTGACCGCCGCGTACGTGGAGCGATCCGATGGCCGCAGGCCTCCGGATCGACTCATCGCACGACCGCTCGAGCGAATCTTGCGTCGGGAGGGCGTCACCGGATACCTGGTCTCTCGCGAGGGCGGTCTTCCGCCGGCGTTGCAAGGATCGGGGATCAGTGATGATGAATTCGACGCCCTGCTCGCCGGTGAGTCGATCTCGTCTCGCGGTCGAGATGGCCGCGGAGGTCG
>Ga0163109_10001715_pt1 | contig 17285 bp, 18 predicted proteins | sample CRUFie1St13metaG_FD_108704 | JGI IMG/M metagenome (GOLD analysis project Ga0163109, IMG submission 108704) | Marine microbial communities from the Costa Rica Dome - CRUD Field 142mm St13 metaG | ecosystem: Environmental > Aquatic > Marine > Oceanic > Photic zone | place: Costa Rica: the Eastern... | reverse complement strand
GGAAATCGCAAGAGGAATTTCTCAAGTACTTGCAAACGCATATGATGGCGCAGTTGACTCACAGGGACAGAAGATCGAAATTGGTCTTAAAAGGGAAGAAGGTCATCCCATTCACGACTCTAGGGTAATGGATGGGTTTTCGGCATCAATTATGGGAGATGTTTTGAGGATCAAGTATCATGCTGAGTGCAAACTGAAAGAAACTCATAATCCTCAGTTCGAGAGTGAGATTAACTTAATGATTGAAAAAGTTAAAAACTATCTAACAAGAGAGTACAGGTCTTTAACCGGATCACCACTTTCTCTTTCTACCGGTGAGGAATGCCAGGTGATGGTACAATACATCTCCCGCATTCGAACATCAATCCAGGCACACAAAGATTTTAAGATTAATGGCACTGAAACAGAAGCAGTTTTAGAGTCCTCGGAAGATAGACTAGACTCCGCTACTCGGAGATGGTTGGAATTGGGCGGTCTGAAATAGTCCTGCTTCATGGCATTTAAGTTTACCAAAAAAGAAATGATGAGGGAGATTGTCAAATGTGGCAAGAATCCCTCTTATTTTATTGATAACTACGCAAAAATCTCACATCCACAAAAGGGTCTAATACCATTTCGACTCTTTCCCTACCAACGTGATTGTCTTGAAGAGTTTGAACAATTTAGATTCAATGTAATTCTCAAAGCACGTCAGTTGGGAATATCTACGATCACTGCTGCCTATATCGCGTGGTTGATGATGTTTCATAAAGAAAAAACTGTGGTTGTTGTAGCAACTAAGTTAAGCACAGCGACTAACCTTGTTAAAAAAGTTAAGACAATAATGAAGAATCTGCCCGATTGGGTTCAGATATCGAAAGTGTCTGTTGACAACAGAACGTCCTTTGAGTTGTCTAACGGGTCTGTGATAAAGGCATCGTCCACCTCTGGAGACGCGGGTCGATCTGAGGCATTGTCCTTGCTTGTGATTGACGAGGCAGCATATGTAGAAGGTTTGTCAGAGTTATGGTCAGGTCTTTACCCCACCTTGTCAACTGGTGGACGCTGTATCGCTCTTTCTACTCCCAATGGTGTCGGTAATTGGTTTCACAAAACATATACTGATGCGGAGCAGCAGGCAAACGATTTTCATTCAATGAAGTTGCCGTGGGATGTCCACCCTGATAGAGACCATGAGTGGTTTGAAAAAGAGACCAGAAATATGTCCCGAAGAGAGATTGCTCAGGAATTAGAGTGCAGTTTCAACATGTCGGGCGAAACGGTTTTTCATGGAGAGGATATTTCGAGAATATTGGAATTTACTCAAGACCCAGAGTATCGTACAGGTCATGATAGGAACTTTTGGATTTGGAAGCGGGCAGAAGAAGGAGTAAGTTACATGATCTCTGCCGACGTTGCCCGAGGCGATGGGAAGGACTATTCAGTATTCCACGTTTTTAATCTTTCAACTATGGAAATAGTGGCAGAATATCAAGGTAAAGTGACCCCAGATGTCTTCTCCCAGGTTCTAATCGATGCTGGCAGAGAGTATAACAACTGCATGTTGGTGGTTGAGAACAATACTGTTGGTTTTGCAGTGTTGGAAAAATTAAGGGAAAGAGATTATCCAAATGTTTACTACTCAATCAAGTCAACTCATGAGTATATAGACCAACACAGAGGCGAGCACATGTCGAATGCCGTCGCCGGATTCTCTATGACTCAAAAGACAAGACCCTTAATAGTGGCAAAACTAGAAGAATTCGTAAGAAACAAACTAATTAAAATAAATTCTATTCGATTACTTAACGAAATGAAGACTTTTGTATGGAATAACGGTCGAGCGGAGGCAATGAGGTCTTATAACGATGACCTGGTCATGTCTTGTGCTATAGGGTGCTGGGTGAGAGACACAGCATTGGTTGAAAATCGAAAAGAGACGGAATATAAAAAGGTTTTCTTAAATTCTATGACGAAATCTTCTACAATGTTAAATACAACAATCCCAGGAATGCAGGGGCATCAATCAAAAAAATCTCAAAGCAATTTGAATAAGCACAAGAAGAATGTTGAGCAGTTTTCTTGGTTGTATAAAGGATAAGGATTATGGCAGATCAAAGTAAAAACGTAAAAAACTCAGAAAACATTCTTTTTCGCAGACTAACAAAGTTGTTGTCTGGTCCAATTGTGGCAAGAAGAACCCAGACAGGCAGAAGACTTCGTAGGATTGATTTAGACAAGTATTCTAGCAGATTCAAGTCTGCCAGTGGTAAGCAGTTCAAAAAGACAGCATACGATCCATTCTCAAACATACAAGCAAATGTAATGGCAGGACAGCACCGCATGGAGCGATATGTTGACTTTGATCAGATGGAATACACTCCAGAAATTGCGTCTGCTTTAGATATTTACGCGGATGAAATGACTACAAGCACTCAATTGAGACCATTAGTCAACATTGATTGCGCTAACGAAGAAATTAAGTCTGTCCTAAATGCTCTTTATTATAATATTTTAAACATTGAGTATAATCTTTTTGGTTGGTGTAGGACGATGTGCAAGTACGGAGACTTCTTTCTTTACCTGGATATCGATGAAAAGAGAGGAATTCAGTCTGCAATAGGTTTGCCTTCACCAGAGATTGAGAGAATGGAGGGGGAAGATAAAACCAATCCAAACTACACTCAGTTTCAGTGGAACTCAGCGGGTATGACGTTTGAGAATTGGCAGATTGGGCACTTTAGGATTTTAGGTAATGATAAGTATGCACCTTATGGTTCTTCCGTTTTGGAACCCGCTAGAAGAATTTGGAGACAACTGACCTTACTTGAGGACGCAATGATGGCGTATAGAATTGTGAGATCTCCAGAGCGAAGAGTTTTTTACGTTGATATTGGCAGCATACCTCCAGACGATGTTGAGCAATACATGCAAAAGATCATGACTCAAATGAAGAGGCATCAGGTTGTTGATCCTGACACGGGTCGCGTTGATTTAAGGTATAACCCTTTGTCAATCGACGAGGACTATTTCATCCCAACAAGGGCAGGTCAGAATTCAAGGGTTGAGAGTCTCCCTGGTGGTTCTTATACAGGTGACATCGATGACGTAAAGTATTTAAGAGATAAATTATTTTCTGCCCTTAAGGTCCCAAGATCATATCTTGCTCAATCTGATGATGCCGGCGAAGACAAGACAACTTTGGCACAAAAAGATATTAGATTCGCCAGAACAGTGCAAAGACTTCAGAGATCTGTAATAACAGAACTTGAAAAGATTGGGATAATTCACCTTTACGTCTTAGGTTTCAGACAGGACGATCTAGTTTCTTTTAAATTGGCGCTTAATAATCCTTCAAAGATTGCCGAAATGCAAGAGTTGGAGCATTGGAAGACAAAGTTCGATGTTGCCGGTAGTGCGACAGATGGGTACTTTAGTCGTCGCTGGATTGCCAAGAAGTTGTTTGGTCTTTCTGACGAGGAGTTTGTTAGAAATCAAAGAGAAATGTACTATGATAGAACCTTCGACGCTCAGATGGAAGCAGTCGGCGAAGCGGTTTCTGCACGAGAGGGTGAGTCACTTGAGCAAGACTTTGGTGCTGATGAACCAGATTTTGATGAACAACCGGGAGATGAATTTGATGCCGAAGATACGGGTCTCGATGACGCAGGCGAGGCAGAGGACGTTCTGCCTATCCAACCCCCTGGCAGTAGAATGTCAAAGAGGGAGAAGGATAAGAAGTTGGGTAAAAGAGAATTTAAGGACGGATCAACCACGACTGCAAAGTCCAAAGGAAAGAAGTACACTCCAGTTAAAAGTAGTTCTAATAAGTTTGGTGCCCGCCAAAGATCAACAAAAGGGTCTTGGAATAACGAAATAACAAAAAATACTGTCAGAAACACCCATAAAGGGGCATCAGAGTTGTCACAACTTGTAAAATCGGGCATTACTGAGAAGAAAGACACTAATTACAAGGAGCAGGAACAAAGCATACTAGAGACTAATAAAGAGGTCTCTGTGCTCATTGAAACACTAAATCTGAGGAGCAAAAAACATGAGACTAAAGCACAATAAGAAGAGAAACACTGCATTTTTATACGAATCCCTGGTTAGAGAGTTGACCAAGTCTATTCTCAAGGAAGATAAAAACAGGAAAAACAAAGTAGTCCAGATGCTCAAGAAGTATTTTTCTGCGGATTCTTCTTTAAAGAAAGAATTAGACCTTTATAGGTCTCTTTATGAGACAAGAGGCGTTGAACGTCGCGTCGCAGAGAAGATCATTACAGAAACAAAAAGTGCTCACAAAGATTTAAATAAAGAAAGTATCTTCAAAGATCAGACCGATTTGATCAAGAACATGAATATCGCTTTCAGTCCTAAGATTTTCAACACCTTTGTTCCTAATTTCCGAAACATTGCAACTGTATATTCTATTTTTAATGACTCTGTCCCGACTTCTGAGAGGGTTTTGCTGGAAGAGAAGGTGTTAGAGGTGATGTCAGGTTCTCTTCAGTCGGAAAATCAGAAGATGACACCGGTTGATAACTTGGTCTACAAGACTTTTGTTGGAAAGTTCAATCAAGAATATAGTGACAAACTTCTAGAAGAGCAGAAAGAGTTGTTGACCAAGTATATCACTTCTTTTTCTGACAATGGATTGGAGTTAAAGACTTATTTGAATGAGGAGATCTCTAGAATTAGGGAGAAAATGACTGAAATGAAGAGTGGCGATGCCATTTCGAAGGATGAGGACTTGCTCGAAAAGGCAGGAAGTATTATCGACATGTTAGAGGGGTTTTCAGATCAGAAAGTATCAATTGACATCATTTCTTCAGTCTTAAAGACTCAGCAATTAGTGCAAGAACTAGAGAAAACAGAAAATGATAACGATTAAGATTGAAAAAGACCCAACAACTGGTGAAGATTTGGACGTAGAGACCATTCGCTTGAATGCCTCCAGGAGTTTGAACGGTGATATCATGATTTTTGATCATGAAGACGTAGATATTGTGGTGGTGCCATCTAAAAACAAGTGCATTGCGTTTCCAAAGGATGAAATTGATGATAAAGCGTATGGTGCGCAAGATAGACTGTTTAATGTGATGATAAATAGGGGTGTAGTGGACCCCGCATCAGTTAGAGGCGGTTCTTTTTATGGTGCGATGGAGGCAACGATCTTTGAATCTGCTTTTGAAGGCATCGACGAGATCCAGGCGGCACTTTACGTGATTCACAAGTTCTTAGAAGAAGAAAAACCCTATTTTGAAGCAACAAATAGGATTGAGGATGACCAAATGGACCACGTTATCGATCCAGAGGACGAATATAGCACAGAACTGGGGGATGTTCCCCACGACGATTCAAAGGGAAGTATGACACCCCAGGTCAGACCATATGGTTATATGTACAACTATAGTTTGATCAGAGAAAAGTCGAGTGAGGAATGAATCTTCTTGTTTTTATCCTAACCTCTTGGGGTTTGACCCAAATCCTCGTATATGGCAAGATTTTAGATAAAGTTCGACCCACAGAGGGTCGCCTCGGAGAACTGTTCTCATGCACTATGTGTACAGGTTTTTGGGTCGGTGTCGTTTTATGGGCACTATCTTGCTTAACTACACTAATTAATTTTGATTATAGTCTTGTCACGGGATTCGTGCTTGGTTGTTTGTCTTCGGCAACAAGTCATGCACTCTGTTCTGTGTTTACAGACTACGGTATATCAATTGCGAGGAATAAAGATGAGACCATTGACTAAGATCCGTTGGATGATGCGCCCCGTCGCTAGATGTTGTCGCGGAAAGATAATGATGCGGTTGGTCGCCGCTCAAGAGAAACAATATGAAGATTTTAAGAGAATATTACGAACTTTGCGAGGGAGGGATCTGCACAGATCTCCTGACTGAAGAAGAAAAAATCAGAGTTGCCAATGGCGCACTTATTCTTTCCGGCGTCATGCAGATGTCGGAAACACTTAACGGCAATGGTCGAGTCTATCCTCACAATGTTTTGAAGAGGGAGATCGAAAATTACACTAAGTTGGTAAAAGAACGCCGCGCCCTCGGTGAACTGGACCACCCTGACGATTCTGTAATTAACCTGAAGAATGCATCCCATGTAGTCACTGATATTTGGATGGAAGATAACAAAGTTATGGGTAAGATTGAGGTTTTGCCCACACCATCTGGCAATATCCTTAGAAATTTGGTTGAATCAGGCATAAAGATGGGCATTTCTTCTAGGGGAATGGGTTCTGTTCAGGAAACCAGCGGCAAAACGGTGGTACAAGACGATTTTCAATTAATTTGTTTTGATATGGTGTCAGAACCATCAACTCCTGGCGCTTTTATGATGAAAGAAGCAAAGCAATTTCCAAATATTTATACGAAGGCAGATAAAATCAACAGAATGATGAACGACATTTTGTCAAAGAGAGGATTGTAAAATGAAATTTAAATTTGAGAATGAAAAGATCGATGAGATTATCGATGATATCCTGATGGAAGAGGTACTTGACGAGATTGTCGGCAATCCTTTCAAGTCTGTGTCTGCCCCTCGTAGTGGCAGAATGGGGAGCGGTGGGAAAAAGGTTGGTCTAGAACCAACGGAAGAACCAGCACCAGTGAAGAAGGGACTACTTGCCCGCCTCGGCCAAAAGTTGGGTATTGGCAAGGATTGGGAAAAAGAGATGGAAAAACTTTCCGACACAGAAAAGGAGCAGGAGTTTGCAAAACCTTTTGATGAAGAACCTCCTCCTATCCAGGGTTTGGAAACCGGTGAATTCATCCCAAAACCAGGCGACGTCTATGCTTATATGACAAAGACTGGTAAAAGAGCAATCATTAAGATTTTGGGTGGCACTTTTGGCAAGGATGCTAGAGGCGGCGCAAGTCTTTCTGTACAGAGAATTGGTCCAGGATATGCCAATCGCGGCATCTTGGGCGTGAAGCAGCTTGCAGATCGTATGAGGGGCAAGTTTGATGATGAAGAGACTGCAAGAAAAGCATTGGCACTTTCTGTCGCTGCTACCATGCAGGAGATGAAAACTAGAATCAAAGAGAATTTGAGGAACAAATGAATTCAGATAATCTAAAGAAGATTTTAAAACCGTTAATTAAACAGTGCGTTAAAGAAGTTATTTTTGAAGAAGGAGCATTGTCATCGATAATTCAGGAAGTTGTTTCTGGTTTGTCGGCAGTTCAACCTATCGTAGAAAGTACCAACACGGAGACTAGGACTCTTAAGAGAAAAGAGGATGCATCCAAAAGATTGTTGGAAACTAAGAAGAAGATGTTGGACTCTATAGGCAAAGGGTCTTATGGCAATGTGGATGTGTTCGAGGGAACTGCCCCTCTTTCATCTGGTGGATCACCAGGTGCCCCGCCTGCATCCTCCCCCCTGGCGAACATAGACCCAAGAGATCCTGGTATAGATATCAGTGGATTGTTTGGTAATTTAAGTGAAAATTGGAAAAAAATGGTGTAAATAAAATGGGAAGAAGAACTCCAGTACATGTAACAGTAAAGATTTCAGATCGCGATCAAACGATGAGAATGATAAAGCGATTTGGTAAGAAGGTCAAGAAAAGTGGTGTCCTTGAAGAAGTAAGAGAGCGACGGTACTATGAAAAACCCTCAACCAAGAGAAGAAGAGAGAAGAAGAAAAGAGAAAGAATTCTTAAAAAGTTACAAAAAGAAAGAGACTTAAAGAACAAACAGTAGTCTAATGCTTTCAAAATGACCCTCCTTTTTAGTAAAAAGACATTATTTTTTTACAATTGGGGAAAAAATAGACTATTTATTAAGAATGCAATATTCTCATCATTTTTTGATATTATTTTAGGAGAAATAAGATGTCATCTATGCTAGAACAGGCGATCATTGATGCAAGAGCATTAAAAGAAGCCGCAATTAAGAACGCAGAGAACTTAGTTATTGAAAAGTATTCTGTCGAAGTCAAGGAAGCAGTCAATCAACTGCTTGAAGAAGAGACGGAAGAGACCGAAGAGAAGGAGATGGAAGTACATGATACAACTGAAGATCTACCAGACTCCTTTAAGGATGTCGCCGACGGCGATGAGGTGGTAGAAATTGACCTTGATCAGTTAACTGCTGCTGTCGAAAAAGCACTCGGTGGAGACTTTGAGTCTCACGAAGACGCAGTAGAAGACGTCGCCGACCTTGCACTTGAGGAACCCCCTGAAGGTATGGGCGACGCTCCAGAACCTGGTCCCACAGACATGATGAACGAGTCTGAGGAGATTACAGAGGTGGAGATTGATGAAGAACTCCTAGAAAATATTGCTAATGAATTAGCGGCAGATATCAACATCGAAGACCTAGAGGCATCTATTGAAGAGATCGTCGAAAAGGTGGTTGTTGATATTGAACCTGTCAAGCGTGGATGGGCAGGTACTCCTGAGTCAGAGATGAAGGAGAAAGAGGATATGGCACTTGCCAAAGAGATTGACACGGAACATGCTGAAGAGATGAAGGCACTCCGCGCTCGTGTTGCAGATCTGCAAGAGCAAAATGATGTTCTCGTGTCTGCTGGCGGCAAGTTACAGACTAAAACTGCTCAACTTGAAGAAGCAGTTGTTACACTACAGGCAAAAATTAACGAAACAAACGTTTTAAATGCCAAATTACTTTATATTAACCAGACGTTAGGAAATGCCTCCCTGAATGAGCGACAAAAAAAGAAGATTGTCGAAGCCATTTCTAAAGCAAAGTCTGTTGAAAACGCGAAGGTACTCTTTGAGACTCTTCAGAGCACAGTGGGAAGTACGGACAAAGAACCACTTCCAGAATCACTTAGCGAAGCAGTCAGTAGAAAACCTTCATTAATGGTTGCAACTCGCAACCAGACAGCAAAGCAAGAAAACAGTCCTTTCTTTGATAGGATGAAGATTCTTGCAGGACTAAAGAATAACTAATTTAGGAGGTTTTAGAAAAATGTCTATTTTGCAAAAGCTTACAGAAGGCGTTGTTCATCGCGATGTCTCCAAGGAAGGTGCTGCTCTTCTTGAGAAGTGGCAGGCAACCGGTCTCCTTGAGGGTCTTAACGATGATCGCCAAGCACAGGGCATGGCAGTGCTCCTCGAAAACCAAGCAAAGGAACTTCTCCGTGAAGCATCCTCAATGGCTGGTGGTGATGTAGAGGGTTTTGCTGCTGTTGCTTTCCCAATTGTTCGTCGTGTATTCGGCGGTTTGATCGCTAACGATCTTGTTTCTGTCCAACCAATGAGTCTCCCAAGTGGTCTCATTTTCTTCTTGGACTTCACACACACTGACACCCGCGCCGGTATGGCGGCAGGCGAATCTGTTTATGGTGGTAACGTTGTTGCTAAGGATCTTATCAACGGTGTTTCTTTGGCAGACTCTGCCGCTTCAGGTTCCGGTGGTCTATACGACCTTCATGGTGGGTATTCTGCCAGTACTGGTTCTAACCTTCAGATCGATGCCGGTAAAATCACCAACCTTGTTAATCCAGCAACAATTTCTGGGTTGTCTGAACAGGATAAGAAGAATCTTCAGTTTGATGCAGATCTTCTTGATTTCCTTACCGCAAACACTTCTGCTAAGGTCGAAGCTGTTGAGGTTGACAAAGCACACTGGGAAGAGAAGTTGCCAGGTATTGATCGCGGATCACTTCGTAGCATCGCTATTGTTACCAATGGTGCCGCTGCTCTCGCGAGTAACCCAGTTTTGGTTAGAAGGTTGACCCGTCTTGGTTCTTCTGGTAAGTTGATTCTCACTTTCTTGGATCCTGAAGGCGATGACCCAGTTAATGCCGGTGCAAATATTAATGCTGGTGCACTTGGTTACGCAAGAGTTGATACTTTTGGTGCAGGTGGCGAAGCAGGACAAGTTGTTCCTGCGCACCCATGGGCACTCGAAGGTGCGTCCAATGTTAACGGCACTTTTGATGGCGGCGCTAAGAATACCATCCCAGAGATTGACATCAAGGTCAACAGCATCGCTGTTACTGCTCAGACCAAGAAGTTGAAGGCAAAGTGGACTCCTGAGTTAGGTCAGGATCTCAATGCTTATCACAACCTCGACGCTGAAGTTGAGTTGACTGGTATTCTTTCCGAGCAGATTGCTCTTGAAATTGACCAGGAAATCCTCGGCGAATTGATCACTGGTGCAAAGGCAGGTACTCGTTACTGGAGTCGTGCTCCTGGTCTTTTCGTTGGTGTTGACGGTTTGGAACTCGGCGCAACTGCTGCCGCTCCTGACTTCACTGGCACTGTTAGCGAGTGGTATGAGACTCTCATTGAAACTATCAATGACGTAAGTGCTCAGATTCACCGTAAGACGCTTCGCGGTGGTGCAAACTTTGTTGTTTGTTCACCAGAAGTTGCTAACATCCTCGAATTTACTGCTGGTTTTCGCGCAAGCGTAACTGCTGACGCCGACCGTGGCACCATCGGTGCTGTCAACGTTGGTAGTTTGAGCAGAAAGTTTGAAGTTTACGTTGATCCTTACTTCACACGTAACGTGATCCTAGTTGGTCGCAAGGGTGGTTCCTTCTTGGAGAGTGGATTTGTCTACGCTCCGTATGTACCACTACAGGTTACTCCTACGATCTTCGGAACGGAAGACTTCGTACCACGTAAGGGCGTCATGACTCGCTACGCGAAGCACATGGTTCGTCCTGACATGTACGGTCTTGTTATCGTCCGAGGACTCACTGGAGAAGCGGGTGACAGCTAAGAGATAAACTAATATCTCAAAATAAATTCCCCCTTCATTAATTTGGAGGGGGTTTTTGTTTTTCTAAAACTATTTAGTAGAGAAAAGATAAGGCGATTTATGCCTTAATTCATTTAAAGCATAAAATATAAGGAGATTCTTAAAAATGAGTAAATTAGGAAGATATAGTGCAGATAGAAAGAAGATTGACACCATCGGTGCAGCAACAACCCTTACAGTTGCAGACTGTGGAACGATCTTTATGGTCTCAAATTTCACCGGTGATATCATACTACCATCAGTCGCCTCTGCTGGCAAGGGGTGGTGGTGCAAGTTAGTCATGACAGCGGACCTCGCTGCGGGCAATATCACTGTTGACTTAAGTGGGTCCGACACGATTGAACTCGCTGCTGCGGCCGCAGACGGCGCTGCTGTGACTTTGGGCGGCGGCACGGCAGAAATCCAACTCGTTAGCGGCAAAGCGAAGAAAGGAGACCAGGTTGAACTTTTCACAGATGGATCGACATGGTATGCCCTCGTTCATGTCGCTGATAAAGACGGTGTCATCTCTGCTTAATAACTAACTTCGCCTTATCAATAGAATTGACCCCAAGTCTTATGACTTGGGGTTTTCTATTTTGTGTACTATTTACTATGACCATTTAGTTAAAGGAGTTTATAATGGGAAAGCGTAGAAAAAGATTAACAATGAAAAAATATGCCAAGAAGTATGCGAAGTTAAGAGCAGCACTGTTTGGCAAGAAAGAAGAGGTTGTTGAGGAGTTGACGGAGGTGGTTAAAGAGGTGAATAAGGTCATCCCTTCAGCACTAAAAGAAATTGTAACAAATGCAGAAGAAACCCCCGCAGAAGACACTTCTAAGACAGCGGATGTTGCAACGAATACAACGACTAAGACTACAACTAAAAAGTCTACCACAAGGGCAAACAAGACCCCTGCTGCCACAAAGAAGGCAACAACCACTAGGAAGAAGACTACTAGAAAAAGAACTAAGAAATAATCCTGAGAACAAAAAAATCAGTTTCGGTGTTTAGTGTAGGTTACAACTAATTATATTTGACTAGATTTTAACTTAGTGAGGATTAATTAATGTCTTTACCCACTTTGACACCAGTATCAACAGTGAGCGCCATCGTACTTCCCGTCACAGGGACTACTACGGATGTAAACTCACTCGTTCCCTATAAGGTATATTCAGATCCTACGGCACCACTTTATTCAGTTGATTTTTTATCAGGTGCAACTGAACAAGTTGCTTATGTTTATAAGAAACTTGGTGGTGACATCCTGGACATTGAATTAACAACAGGGAATATATACTCTGCCTATGAGGAGGCGTGCTTAGAGTATTCTTATCTTATTAACGTTCACCAAGCAAGCAATGTTTTGTCCGATGCTCTTGGTAACATGACGGGCACTTTTGACCACAAGGGTGAAATCAAGACAGGAGAGTTGAGTTCTTCTCTTGGTGGCACTCATGTTGCCTTGAAATATCCAAGGTTTGAGTATGGAACTACAAGAAGAGTCCTAGAAGGAGTTTCCGCTGAAGCAGGACTTGGACACTCCGTGGAGTATTCTGCTTCATTTGATGTAACTCCTGAAAAGCAAGATTACGATTTGCAGCAAATCATCTCAACCGCCACGGGTGTTCCCTACCAAGGAAACTTGGCAGGCAAAAGAGTTTCGATTAAAAGGGTATTTTTCAAGACACCACATGCAATGTGGAGGTTTTATGGATATTACGGTGGTTTAAATGTTGTCGGTAATTTGAGTAATTATGGACAATTTTCAGACGCTTCGACTTTTGAATTGGTACCAACATGGCAGAATAAATCTCAGGCGTTGGCGTTTGAAGATGCAATCTACACTAGGGCATCTCACTATTCATACGAGTTGAAGGACAATAAGATAAGATTGTTTCCACAACCAACAACAGGTGGACCATCTAAAATGTGGGTTCAGTTCTCTGTTCCAAGAGATGCCTTCATGTCGTCCAGTGCCAGTGACACTACAATGGATGGAATCAATAATCTGAATACCTTGCCTTTTGGCAACTTGCCATATGGAAATATAAACTCAATTGGTAAGCAGTGGATTAGAAGGTTCGCACTTTCCTTGTCTAAGGAGATGTTGGGTCAAGTACGCTCTAAGTTTAGCACTGTGCCTATCCCAGGAGAGTCCGTCACTTTAAACGGTGGCGATTTGATTGCTCAGGCAAGAGAGGAGCAGGAAAGACTAAGAGAGGAACTAAAGGTAACATTATCAGATCTTACCTATGCTAGACTTGCCTCAATCGATGCAGAGAAGGTTGAAGCAAGCGAAAAGGTGGTTCAGAGAATACCAGTTAATATTTTTGTAGGATAGGCATAGGAGTTTTATGAAATGAGTGACAACAAGTGGACACAACCAGATAATCCTCCACCCCCAATGTTTACAGGCAAAAAAGAAAAAGACCTTGTAAAGCAAGTAAATGATGAAGTCATTGAACGGGTCATAGGACAAACAGTAATCTATTATGCAATCAGTACGGAACATACAGATTACAATGAAGTCTATGGAGAAGCGATAGTAAAAAACTTTTACAACCCTATAAGGGTACATGCACTAGTCAAGTGGGACTCACAAGAGACGACCACTACAGGACTTGGTGTTGATAGGATCGAAAGAATAACTGTTTATTTTCATAAAAGAAGGTTGACAGAAGATCAGAATTTGTTTGTTAGAGAAGGAGATTTTATTTTGTTTGGAGACAGGCACTATGAAATTCTTACCCTTCAAGAACCAAGGTGGTTGTTTGGTCAAGTAGAGAGTTCATTTGAGATTATGGCAACTTGTGTAAGAGCAAGAGAGGGACTGTTTGATGCGACCTGAAGATTGTGTTTTAGATACAAAGAAAATACCTTTTCCACCATCTACAATTCAAAATGTGGATAGTGCAATGCTTGTCTATATGTTGGAGACGATGTCTATATTCACATCAACTAACAAAGGGTGGTCAAAGGTTCCAGTGATTTGGTCTTCCGCTGAAAGGGCATTCCAGTCTAAAAGAGGTCAGGAAATAAGAGACAAGCAGGGAACTCTGGTGTTGCCAATTATAACTATTGAAAGAGAGTCGGTAGTAAAAGACCCCAATAGAAAGGGAACTATTCAGGGTAATGCCCTGCCAGAAGATGATGAGAAGGGTGGTGTTATTCCTATTGCAAGAGAAATAAACCAGGAGAAGACTACAATATTTACAAACGCTGACACTAGAAGGTTGACAGGAGGAAAGATTAACTTTCCTACTCCACCAGATAATAAGATAGTGTACTCAACGGTGACTATTCCTTTGCCGGTTTATGTTACTGTAACCTACAATGTTAAGATCAGGACAGAATATCAGCAACAGATGAATGATATCATTACCCCGTTTGTCACTCGTCCGGGTGGAGTAAATTACATTAATCTAATCAACAATGGTCATAGATATGAAGGGTTCATACAGCAAGACTTTGCTCAAAATAATAATTTAAATAACTATACAAATGAAGAAAGAAGTTTTGAAACGAACATAAAGATCGATGTGCTTGCTTATCTTATAGGTGACGACAAGAATCAAATTAAACCCAATTTTGTTTATAGAGAGAACGCTGTAGAGGTAAAGATCCCTAGAGAAAGAATTACTTTGGGCGAGATACCTGATCACGAAAATGGCGAGTACTATGGTTTATCAGGGATTAACCTTCCTCATGATTGTCCTCCGCATCTTAATCCGTTCTTTTCTCCATTTTCAAACGTCCCTGCTGCTGGCACAAGCAGATCGGGAACTCAGAATATAACCATTCTTACGAGCAGAGGTACAGGTGCAGGCGTGCAGTCTGATGAAGTCATGACAATTGTGCAAGACAATTTTGTGATTAGAGAATTTCTTAAACAAGCAGATGATGCGCTGCCTGGAGATAACAAGACCTTTACCACTGCTAACAATATTGCCAGTAATACAGAGACTATTTTTGTTAATGGTTTGTTGGCAACAGCAGGCGCATCTGGAGACTATACGGTGGTTGGAACTAATAAGATTGTCTTTAACGAGGCAGACTTTCTTTTAGCTGATGATATAGTATATGCGTCTTATCTCAAGGGATAACATTTAGAATTTCGTAAGAATATTCTTCTGTGTTTGATTCCACTACATACTAATTAAATCATATTACAACGATGGAGAGTTTACGGAAATGAGTGAAGCAGAAAATTATATTACAAGTGATATCGGCATTGCAGCATACTTGCAACTGTCGGGAATTAAGTTGGTCAAATGTACGAGACTGGAGAACGGAAAGTTCTATTTTGAGTTTGAGGACAAGGACCAAACATGCAAAATGAAGTCTTTAGAGTTTTTAGATTCTGATTTTTGTAAGTTCGATAATATTGTTAGAAATCTTAAAAAGATTCTTTTTTCATGAGGAGGTGTTTTGCAATGAGTATATTAAATAAATTAAGAGATCTTGTCGCTGCTATGGAATCTGGTGAAAAAGAAGAATCAAGTGAGGATATCAAAGATATCATAGATCAAATTTCCGAATCTCAAATGGTAGAAAATGAAAAAGAAGAGGAAATTGAAGAACTGCCACCCTATATAGAGTGCAGTGTAGAAGAGACCAAGGCAGTGCTACTGTACAGAGAGCACGCCAAAAATGCTAAAACTAAATTGGCAGAACTTCTTATTGACTTTGAAAAGAAAAAGAATTTTCTTTTACAAGAAGTTGCCAAAGGCGATTCTGGTTTTTATAAAAGTTTGAATGACTTGAGAGAGGCATATGGAATTCAACAAGATGACCAATACAGTGCCTTGATCCCAGACTCAAACGAAGGCACCATTGCTTTCGAAAAAGAATAAGTTTTAGTTTCCTTTAATCACATCACGTTATCTTTCTTTATTAACAGTACCGGTTTAGTTTATGCGAACTATACAGGAGGAAGATATATATGGCATTCGCACAAGGTTCAATCACCCTCGGGGGATTACCGAACCAATACACTACAATTACCCTCAATGACGGTCAGGGTGGTGCTTATAGTCAAGTCAAGTTCACGGTCTTAACGAATAGGTCCAGCGGTGGATACAGCGGGCATATGCTCTCTGGTTCTTCTGCCAATGGGACTCATACGGTAGCAGGTAATGCTTCAGAGACTGTGGTACTATATCAAGACGGATCTCCAACTTCTGGGAGAGGATATTTTTATATCAAGTTTCCCCAGAATAATACAGATGAATGGAAAAGTGAGTGGGCAACTGACGGAACCAAACCAGCGGTAATTGAATTCAAGGACGCTGAAGAAAACTCCGTCGTTATCGACTTTCATAACGCAAGTAGTGGATTTACAGCAAACGTTGCAAATACCAGTTTTGGTAGAAAGAACGCTGCTGGTGATTACAGTATTAACGTTAATACCATTTCCATGACCAATCTTCATAATGCTGTGAGACACATTCTCTTAGCAGCAGACGGCGACGGTGAAATCAAACTTTTTGATTCACATGTCAAGATAGAATCTGGTCGTTTGAAGGTCATGGCAGCAGATCTTGGTGATGAGGCAATCCCATTAAGCATTCGCTTGGGCGCAAGTGGGTCCGCATCGTGGACTACGGCATCTGAAACTGTTTTCAGAGTCACATCTACGACAAGCGACGTTACAACAATCGCTAATGTATTCACAAAGGATGAAGTAGTTTACTCCGTCCGTGGTGCATCAGACGAGGCGTCAGGTACTCTAAGTACCAATCAATTCGCGTCTTACTTTAGTACAGTTATTAATAACTTACCATTGCAAATCAGCGCATCAGTTAGTAGTAATGTTATCAGTTTGACGAACCAAGTAGAAGGTACGTCAGGAAATGTCACAATAACAACGTCGGATAGCACGAACGTAACCCTTTCGGGTATGTCTGGTGGTTCCGCATCAGGAGGGAATACAGTGGCTAGAACAAAATTAAATGCAGGACAGTTTAAACTCCACTCTAGTGGTGGTATTGGTAGTTCGGGTTCCGTAGGTGAACTCTCACTCGACATTAGCGGGTCTATGGACCTGATTACTTCGGCACAAGCAGTTGACCTTGTTGCCGTTCACGACGCATCCGCAGGTAAGGTTAGAAAGATTTCTGTCGAAGACCTTATTGCAGCAGGTGTTGCGGGTAGTAATACCCAAGTTCAGTTTAATAACAGCGGTGTGCTTGGTGCTGCCGACAACCTTACTTTCGACGGAACCAACATCAAGATTGGTGCTGCTGATGCAGATGCAAAGCTTGAATTCCGCGATAGTGCTATTTCCTTGAACTCATCTACTGATGGACAGTTGGACATCGATGCTGACGGTGAGATCGAAATGGCATCTGCCAAATTGGACGTTGACATGTCTTCTGACTTCAACATCCAGGGTGGTGCAGAGTCTACAATGAAGACTACTGCTGGTGCTCTTCTTCTTGACGGTGGCGAAGGTGTTACCATTAAGGAAGGTGGAACTGCCGTTATCACCATCGACACGAACCGTGACGTTCTTTTCGGATCAACTGGTGGATCTACTTCTGATCCAGACGTAGAGTTTGACGGTT
>Ga0163109_10001713_pt1 | contig 17303 bp, 15 predicted proteins | sample CRUFie1St13metaG_FD_108704 | JGI IMG/M metagenome (GOLD analysis project Ga0163109, IMG submission 108704) | Marine microbial communities from the Costa Rica Dome - CRUD Field 142mm St13 metaG | ecosystem: Environmental > Aquatic > Marine > Oceanic > Photic zone | place: Costa Rica: the Eastern... | reverse complement strand
GAATGTAGCAGCCAAAGCCACACCAAAACCTGATGATAATTCACCAAAAGATGCGCCTGAAGAGGTAGCTGAAGTAAAGGTGTCTGAAGAAAAAGATGATGCCCCGGAACAATCAGCAACCAAAAAAGCAGCCACAACCAAAAAACCGGCAGCCAAAAAAGCAGCTACAACCAAAAAGCCGGCAACCAAAAAAGCAGCCACAACCAAAAAACCGGCAGTTAAAAAAGCAGCCACAACCAAAAAACCGGCAGTTAAAAAAGCAGCCACAACCAAAAAACCGGCAGCCAAAAAAGCAGCTACAACCAAAAAGCCGGCAGCCAAAAAATCTACCAAGGAGTAAAGATTGATTTCTGCACAATTAGTCAAAGAACTAAGAGATAGAACGGGCATATCTATGATGGATTGCAAATCTGCTCTGGTTGAGACTAACGGTGACGTAGACAAAGCAATTGAAGTTTTAAGAAAGAAAAGTGTTCTTAAAGCTGAAAAAAAATCAGGTCGTGCTACCAATGAAGGTTCAATTCTAGTTGGCCATGGCAAAAATATCTCTTTTATTGTTGAAGTAAACACTGAAACAGACTTTGCAGCCAAAGATCAAGATTTCCAAAAATTTCTTGAACTTCTAAAGGCACATTGCATCAACTCTGAACCATCAAATCTGGATCAACTTAATGAAGAGTTCAAGCAGCCTCTTTTAGATATTATTCAGAAAATAGGAGAAAATATTAAGATTTCCTTTTATGAAAAGATGGAAACAAAAGATGGAGAAATTTCTTCTTATGAGCATACCGATGGAAAGCTTGCAGCACTCGTAAAACTCTCTGAAAAAGATGAGGTCCTTGGTAAGGACGTTGCAATGCAGGTAGCTGCTAATAATCCATTAGCAATCAATTCTGATCAAATTGATGAAAAGATTATTTTAAAAGAAAAAGAAATAGCATTAGCAACACTTGAAAATGAAAATAAACCTGATGATATTAAAGAAAAAATTGTTTTAGGAAAAATTAATAAATTTAAGCAAGAAAACTCTCTTCTTGATCAGGCATTTATTAAAAATCCAGACCAAAAGATTCACGAAATTATCTCAGGAAATTCAATTTTAGAGATAATGAGGAGAAAAGTAGGAGAGTGAGCTCTCTTGCTTATTCAAAGATTCTCTTAAAATATAGTGGTGAAGCCGTTGCTGGTAATCAAGAGCAAGGTATAGACCCTGAAATACTACGTTTCATGTCAAATGAGATTAAATCCATTGTCAATTTGAATGTATCGGTAGGCCTTGTAATAGGTGGAGGAAATCTTTTCAGAGGAGAGCAATTAAATCAAGATGGTATTGATAGAGTTGCTGGTGATCATATGGGCATGTTGGCAACAATGATGAATGGCATAGCCTTAAGAGATTCTCTGGAGAGAAATGGTATTAAAACTAGAGTTATGTCAGCAATTCCAATGCCTGGTGTTGTGGAGCACTTCGACCGAAGGATTGCAATGCAGCTTCTTGATGCTGGTTTTGTAGTAATTTTTACAGCAGGCACAGGAAACCCCTTTTTCACAACAGATACGGCAGCATGCCTAAGAGCAATTGAAATAAATGCAGATGTTATGTTAAAAGCTACAAAAGTTGATGGGGTGTTTTCAGAGGATCCAAACATCAATCCTGAAGCAACATTTTATAATTCACTTTCTTTTGAAGAAGCAATATCAAAAAATCTGAAAGTCATGGACACTACTGCACTTACTCTAGCAAGAGATAACAGTATGAAAATTAAGGTATTTAATTTTAAGAAAGAAAATGCATTACTTGATATAGTAAAAGGAGAAACTATAGGAACATTACTTGAAAATGGATAAATACGAGCAAATCCTTAACGACTGTAAATCTAGAATGAATTCATCGCTAAATAATTTTAGCGATAATCTAAAAAAAATTAGAACAGGAAGAGCAAATCCATCAATGCTAGAAGGCATAACAATTGATTATTATGGAACTGAAACTCCACTCAATCAGTGTTGTAGCATTACAGTCGAAGATTCTAAAACCTTAAGTCTTACTCCTTGGGATAAGTCGCTTGTACAGGAAATTGATAAATCAATTCAAAAATCTGATTTGGGGATTAATCCAACAGTAGCAGGTGAAGTGATTAGAATAATAATGCCCCCTCTCACAGAGGATTCTAGAAGAGATCTAACAAAAAAAGCAAAAGCAGAGGCAGAAAACGCAAGAATTGCCATTAGAAATATTCGTAGAGACTCGCTTGCCTCAATGAAAGCTTTAGAGAAAGACGGCGAACTTACTGAGGACGATATCTCAGACTCTGAAAAAGATATCCAAGAGATTACTGATGACTTTTCAAAACAGATTGATAGTACTCTTGAATCAAAAGAGAAAGATCTTCTGACAATCTAATGACAAAGTCTAAAACAGCAGCCATCATTATGGATGGAAACCGTAGGTGGGCCAAATCAAATAACCTTCCAATCTCCCATGGCCACAGAAAGGGTATTGAAACATTAATTGATATAGTCAAAGCATCTAAAAGTTATGGAATAAACAAGTTGATTGTTTATGCTTTTTCAACGGAAAATTGGTCTAGGGAAAGTCAGGAAGTAAATGCATTAATGAATTTAATTAACTTTGGTGTAGATGTAAAGCTGCCTGATATTGTAAAGAATGAAATGAAATTAGAATTTATAGGCGACCTATCAAAGCTACCGACATCTGCACAAAAGGGCATTGAAAAATGTGTTGAATCAACAAAACAATTTTCAAATTTCACACTTATTATTGCGCTAAATTACGGAGCAATTTGGGATATAGTTGAGACATTCAAAAAGATGGTAAAAAACAATATTGAAATGACTGAATTGAATTTTCTAAACAATACTCAGATATCAAATACTAATGTAGATATCTTCATTAGAACAGGCGGTGACAGAAGGTTAAGCAATTTTCTTCTTCATAACTTAAGTTATAGTGAATTATTTTTTTCTGATAAGTTATGGCCTGATTTCAATGAAAGGGATTTAAAGGAAATTATAGATTCTTTTGAATCTAGACAAAGAAGATTTGGAAAATGAATAAGCTTTCAATTTTTGGGTTTACTGGATCAATTGGATCACAGGCACTAGATCTTTTAGAGGGGAAGGATGAATACAATTATCATATTTTTATATGCAATAAGAATATAGAGAAAGCAGAGCGCGTATTAGAAAAATTTAAACCTAAATATCTTTTTTTCTCAGATCAAAGCGCATCACAGAAATTTAATTCCAAAAAATTTCCCTCTACAAACTTAATTCTCAGCAAAGAGGAGTTACTTAAAGTAATTCATGATGAGCCTAGTGATGTTTATTTGTCTGCTATTAGTAGCTTCGAGATGATTGATGTTACCTATTTGCTTGCAAAGTCTGGGAAAAAAATCCTACTTGCTAATAAAGAATCGCTAGTAATATTTGGTAGCGTCATTATGGATGAGGTGCAAATTAATAACACTAAAATTATCCCAATAGATTCCGAACACTATTCTATATACCACTCTCTAAAGAATTCTAAAATCCAAAACATTAAAAAGATCTTCCTTATGGCATCTGGTGGCCCTTTTCATGGAGTTGCGTTGGAAGATGCTATACAAAAATCTCCTGATGAGGCCTTAAACCATCCTAATTGGGATATGGGAAAAAAAATAACCATTGATTCGGCATCTTTAGTTAATAAATGTTTTGAAGTAATAGAAGCTCATCACTTATTTGGAGTCGATTTTTCAAAATTAGGAATATTGATTGAACCACAAAGCTTAATTCATTCAATGGTTGAGTTCATCGATGGATCATTTGAAGCTCAAATTTCTACACCAAGCATGTCATTCCCCTTATCCTATGGGTTGTTCAATGAAAGATCCAAAATGCTTTATGAAAAGTTTTCATTTGATATTTCATCAAGCATAACAGAGTTAAGCATTTCTCCCTTTCCCGATGACAGAAAATTTTTGCTTGAAATTACGGAAGATGTAATTTCTAAAGGGCAGAATAGAGGACTAATCTTTGCAGCAGTTAATGATTTTGCTGTGAAAAAATTCTTAAAGAAGGAAATTAACTTTGGGGACATATATAATCTTATACGTGACAACTATGACTATTTTGAGAAACAGGAAATAACCACTATTGAGATGTTAAAGGCAAACACTACAGAGATTCAAAAAACACTAAAGTTAGCAAAATGAGTATTTTGATAGGCGTAATAGTTCTTTTTTTAGTTTTAGTTACATTTCATGAATATGGGCATTATTCAGTAGCTAGATATTTCAAAATAAAAATTCTGAAATTCAGTGTTGGTTTTGGCCCTGACTTGATAAATTGGAAAAATAAAGATGGTATAAAATTTTCTCTCTCAGCAATCCCTTTTGGCGGATATGTTGCGTTTCATGACCCATCTGACACTCTTAACTATAATCAGCTTTCAAGTGAGGATAAGAAATATGTATTGGCAAATAGGCCTGCACTAGAGCGAAGTCTTGTAACGCTAGCAGGACCATTTTTTAATTTTGTTCTGGCTTTTATAATTTTTGCATTTGTAGGTTTTTTCATGCCAAGAGAATCTGATGTAGTTTCTGCAAAATTTTTAGACTCAAACCAAGAAAAAATTTACAGAGTGCTGAATGTGAATAATATACCAATTAAAAATGCTCAAGAACTTGAGATTGAGCTTTTTAAAAATTCTGGATTTACGGGCCGTTTTGAAATTGACTTATTTGATTATGAAAATCAAAGAGAATTTTCAGTTTTTAAGGATGTTGATAATCTTTCATTCCCACAAGATCAAAGTCCCTCGTCTTTTTTTAATTTACAACCATTTGTTGATTACTCTCCAGTAATCTCTTCTGTCTCGGAGAATAGTATTGCTTTTCAATCAGGTTTAAGAACAGGGGACTTGATCAAAATTATAAATGATAAAGATGTGTATTCCACAATTCAAACAAATAATATTCTTAATGAATATGGACAAAGGTTTTATATTTCAGTAATTAGAGGGGAAGACAATTTAAATTTTGTATTACCAGCCAAAAGAGAGGGAGAATTTTTTGGGATCAGTTTGATTCCAGAGAGAAATAATTTCTATGATTCTTTATCGTATGGCTTTGATCAGACAATCTTTTGGATAAGCAATACTTTTAAATTCCTTGTTAGAACTTTTACTGGAAGTTTAAGCCTTGATAACCTGAGCGGCCCAGTAGGGATAGCAAAAGTAGCAGGCGATTCCCTCTCGAGTGGCTTGATTCCATATCTGCTGTTATTGGCAATTTTAAGTATTAGTCTTGGAGCATTTAACCTTTTGCCACTCCCAATGCTTGACGGCGGTCAATTTTTGTTTATCTTAGTTGAGGAACTAAAAGGATCACCAATAAATTTGAAACTAAAAGCAGCACTTTTCAATCTAAGTTATTTATTAATAATAGCTTTAACGATTTATGTCATCATCAATGATGTGGGAAGAATAATATGAGAAAGTTAATACTAGTAGCAACAATATTTTCATCGCTCTTGGGAGCGAATATAGTTGTTGAAGATATAAGAATCATTGGTTTACAAAGAGTATCTTTAGGGAGTGTACTTGATACTATCCCAGTTACTATTGGGGATAGAATCACCTCAAAAGATTATCAGAGAATAATTAGAACTCTATTTGCTACCGGACAATTTGATGATATTGAACTTTCATCACAAGAAAATGTACTCTTTGTTCAAGTCGAGGAACGTCCAACTATATCTGCAATTTCCATAGATGGAAACTCAGCTATTGAAACAAATGACCTTCTTGGTGCACTAGCTTCTGAAGGTGTATCTGAAGGCTCTGTTTTAAAGAGAGCAACCTTAGATATGATTACCAAAGGATTGCAGGCTCAATATTCTCAACAGGGGAGGTATGGAGCTTCAGTGGATGTTGAGCAAAAGCAAAGACCACGAAACAGAGTTGAGATAAATATTGAAATAGATGAAGGCTCATCAACAGCAATTGCTTCAATTGAAATAATTGGGAATGATTCCTTTACTGATGATGATCTAAAGAATATATTTGAACTATCCGAGGGTTCGTTTTTATCGGTTTTCACAAATGATGATAAATACACGAGGGAAAAATTAAGAACAGATCTTGAAAATCTCGAGGCCTTCTACAAAGATAGGGGTTATTTGCAATTTAGCCTTGATTCCTCCCAAGTTTCAATAAGTGATGACCTTGAAGAACTTTTTATTACGTTGATAGTAAAAGAGGGCGAGCAATATACTGTCAGCAATACAAAAATTTCAGGTGATTTGCCCTTGGAAAAGAGCTTCTTTGAGGAGTTTATCAATATTCCTGAAGGTTCATTTTACTCTGAATCCCTAATAACCAGCTATGAAGAATTTTTTGCAAATATTCTTGGAAATGAAGGTTATACATTTGCAGAAGTTGAAGGTGTCCCAACAATAAACGAAGAGGATAAATCGGCAGAGATAACATTTCTTTTTAATCCTGGAAGAAAAAATTACACAAGAAGAATAATTTTTAATGGCAATGATTTCACAACTGATGAAGTTCTTAGACGAGAAATGAGGCAATTTGAAGGTGCTCCTGCGTCTAACCAGCAAATTGAAAATTCTAAAATTTTACTCGAAAGAACAGGCTATTTTAAAACTGTTAATGTAGAGACTGTTCCTGTACCTGGGGAAGAAGACCTCGTTGATGTTGTTTTTGATGTTGAAGAACAACAGTACGGTAATGTGGTTGGAGGTTTTGGCTACTCTCAGTTTGGCTTTTCATTTAATTTCAACATCCAACAACAAAACTTTCTGGGAAGTGGAAACACGGTTGGCATTGGTTCAAATGTCAGTGATTATTCAAAAAATGTTTTTTTAAACTATGAAAATCCATACTATAGTATTGATGGTGTAAGTAGAGGCTACTCAATAAACTTAAGAGAATTTGACTATTCTGCATTTGGTCTTACTGATTACAATACCTCAAGTTACGGAGCAGCTATTACATTTGGGTATCCAATCTCTGAGATTCAAAGATTAGGGCTTAATATTGCTTATGATCATACTGAATTACAACAACAAGGTTTGTCATCAAGGGAAATATTAGATTTTCTTGAGAGCGAAGGCTCTGAGTTTGATACATTTAAACTTCAAGGTTTTTGGACAAGGGTTACTCTAAATAGAGGGATTTTTCCTACCGAAGGAACACTTTATCAAGTATCACTCCAGTCGACTGTGCCAGGCTCAACTCTAAATTATTATCGACTGGATATTAAAAATGAGTATTACCAACCTTTATTCGGTGATTTTATTTTTAAAGCTGCAAGTAGAGTTGGCTACACTGGTGCCTATGGAGATACGAAGATTCCGCCTTATTTTGAAAACTTCTACGCAGGTGGGCCATACTCAGTAAAAGGATATGAAACAAATAGTTTGGGTCCAAGAATTACACCAGTACCTTGTTATGAGTATGATTCTGAAAACGATTACTGCCCGCCACTATTGGATTCAAATTTTGATGGCATTCCTGAATCGCCATATTATAACCAATATGCAACATACAGAATCAACAGACCGATCGGAGGAAATGTTCTTTTAGAAACTAGTCTTAACCTAATATTTAAGTTGCCATTTGTCGAAGACCAAAATCAATTTAGATCAGCATTCTTTGTGGACTTAGGAAATGTGTTCTCCACTTTTTGCCAAAGCTATCAGACGCAGTGTTTTAAACCAGCTTTTGAGGAGTTGAGGGGCTCCTATGGATTAGGAGGCAGTGCTATAACTCCATTTGGCCCTGTCAGTGTCTATCTTGCAATACCATTTAATAATGATTCACTTGATAGAGTAAAAAGATTTGAGTTTACAGTTGGAAATAAATTCTAAAAAACTCGATTCTTAACAAAAAGTTATATAAAATAGCCATTCTTAAGGGATTAAATTATGAAAATTTTACAAAAGACACTAACACTATTTTTATTAATCGCATTTTCTTCAGCACTATACTCAGAGGGAACGTTTGTATTGAATGCAGAAAGAGCTATGCTAAGCACTCAGTATGCCAAGGATTCTTTTAAACAGCTTGAAGAAGATTCCGACTTTATTGCTGATAGAGAAAGACTTGAACTCCTACAGGCAGAGGGTCAAGAGTTAATTGAACAATTTCAACAAGATATTGAAACACTTTCAGATGAGCAAAAAGTTGATATGCAGAAAAAAGTGCAAGATAAACAAAATGAGATTCAATTTCTTGCAAATAAACTTCAAACAAAAGCTCAGGAAGCACAACAAGCAGTAATCAATGATCTTTCTGAAGATTTTAATAGAATTCTTGGAGAACTTATAAATGCAAAAAATATGGATATGGTAGTTTCTCCTCAAGCACTTTTCTATGCAAATCCTGATTTAGATATTACTGACGAGGTTACAGCTTTATTAGATGTAGCTCTTGCAGATAAATCTGAATAGATTTAATGGATTTTTTCTCACTAGAGCATTTAAGCAAAATTGTTTCTGGTGAGATAAAAGGCGATCCAAAAAAACAAATATACAACATAGAAAACTTTTCTGTATGTAACAGTAGTTCAATTTGTTTCATCAAGTCTAAAACTGATCTTAAAAATTTAAGCCCTAATGCTGGAGCAATTCTAACAACTTCCGAAATTTCAAAAAAAATTAATGGAGAATCCAGCTTCTTAATAGTTGATGATCCATATCTAGGATTTGCAAAATTAACAGGGGAGTTCTTTAAAATTTATGAAAAAAGAAATAATGGAGTTGAAAGCAGCTTAGGAAAAAATATTTTAATAGGGAGAAATAGTGTAATAAACAATAACTGTGTGATTGGAGATAATGTGCGTATTCACGATAATGTTTCAATATATCCCAATACCCAGATTGGAGACAACTGCATAATTCACTCTGGAGTGGTAATAGGTAGCGATGGATTTGGTTTTGCCCCAGTTAAAGGGGGGTGGTGTAAGATCCATCATCTAGGGGGTGTTCATATAGGAAATAATGTCGAAATAGGAGCCAATTCAGTAATTGATAGAGGCGCCCTAGATAATACAGTTCTTTCAGATGGAGTAATTCTAGATAATCAGATTCATATCGCCCATAATGTTCAAATCGGTGAAAATACTGCAATTGCTGCACAAACCGCAATAGCAGGAAGCACAACTATTGGAACTAACTGTCAGCTAAGTGGACATGTGGGTGTTGCTGACCATCTAAATATAGCTAATGGAGTAACAGTTTTAGCACATACATTTGTTACAAAAAGTATTACAAAAGCTGGAGTTTATAGTGGGATTATGCCAATGCAGGAGCATTCGGATTCGCTAAAGTTTATAGCTAAATTAAAAAAGATAAAATGAACATAGAACAGATAAAACAGGTTTTACCCCACAGGGATCCATTTCTCTTCTTAGATAGGGTTATTGAAATAAGTGCTGAAGAAATTATTGCAGAAAAAACATTCCCAAAAGACGAAAGTTTTTATGAAGGCCATTTTCCAAATTTCCCAATAACACCAGGGGTTATTATCCTTGAAGCTATGGCACAAGCTTGTGGGGTTTTGGGAGCACATATAATGAAAAGAAATGCATCAAAAGATTCCGTATATTTATTAGCGGGTATCGATAATGTTCGCTTTAAGCAAAAAGTTTTGCCAGACGATATTATTAAAATTAAATCAAAAGTGATAACCTCAAAAAGAGGCGTGTGGAAATTTTTTGCTGAGGCATCTGTTGATAATAAACTTGTGTGCTCTGCTAATATTTTGTGCGCTGATAAAAGTTTAGATGGCTAAAATACATAAAACCGCAATCGTTAATGAATCGTGTGACATTCATGACAGTGTAGAGATTGGTCCATTTTGTGTGATTGGACCTAATGTGTCCCTGGGTGAAAATTGTATTTTAAATTCACATGTTGTCATAAAGGGGCCAAGCAAATTTGGTTCAGGAAATAAATTCTTTCCCTTTTGCATAGTTGGCGAGGATACGCCTGACTTGAAGTTTAAAGGTGAAAATACAACTCTTGAAGTAGGTCAAAATAATACGTTTAGAGAATTTTCCAAGGTCCATAGAGGCACAAAAGCAGGAATTAGCTCCACAAAAATAGGCAATAATAATTTAATAATGCCAGGAGTAATGATTGCGCATGATTGCATACTCGGAAATAACAATGTCCTCGTCGATAACACTGCATTAGCAGGCCACGTTACCTTAAAAGATAATATAACTCTTGGTGGGTACACATTAGTTCATCAATTTTGCCAACTAGGATCATTCTCTTTTTCTGGAATGGGTTCCCACATCACAATGGACATCCCAGCATTCATACGAGTTGCAGGTAATCCAACAAAACCTGCTGGCTTAAATTCCATTGCACTTGAAAGAAATGCATTTACAAAAAATGAGATTTTAAATCTAAAAAAAGCATATAAAATTTTTTATCGCGATAGTCTAAGAGTTGAGGATGCAATTCAAAAAATTAATAATGAATGTAATTTAGATGAGCACATTGAATTATTTATAGAGTCTATAAAATCATCATCCAGAGGAATTCTGAGATAATTGAAACTTAAGATAGGAATTGTTTCTGCAGAGCCTTCAGGCGACTTACTTGGTGCGGAGCTTATTGAGAGCTTAAGTGAAAAATTCGATACAGTTGAAGTGGTCGGAGTGGGAAGCGGTCCTTTAAAAAAATACTCTGTTGAAAAGGACAGAAGGGAACTTGAAATAATGGGTTTGATCGACCCAATTTTAAATTATTCAAAAATCAAAGCTTACCAAAGCAGATTAATTAAAAAGTTTATTTCAAACGATATTGATTTATTTATAGGTATTGATTCGCCTGACTTTAATATTGGAATCCATAAAGCTCTAAAAATGAAAGGCATCCCTACTGCTCATGTTGTTTGTCCATCAGTATGGGCTTGGAGATCAGGAAGAATAAGTCAATTCAAGCATATTGATTACATGTTGTATTTATTTGATTTTGAAAAAAAATATGCAGCAAAAGTTAATAAAGCTAGCTTCTGTGTAGGCCATCCTTTAGTTAGACAGTCAGAGTCTTTTCAAGATAATAAAACTGAGAACTTAATATGTTTGCTTCCAGGAAGCAGAACCTCAGAAATCAAAAGCAATGTTGGGATAATGATTGATTCATTTAGATCATTTAATAACAACAAAAAATATCAGGCAGTGATTCCATGTTACAGCAACGAGAATAAAAAACTGGTTGAGAAATATATTAAGGATGAAAAAAATATTAAAGCAACTATGGAAAGCTCAATGGAATCTCTCTCTAAATCAGTAGCTGCTGTTGTTTGCTCTGGAACAGCAACACTTGAAGCTATGCTTTTAGAGGTCCCATCAGTAATTGTGTATAGAACAAACTTTCTAAACTTCTTCCTTTTAAGAATATTTGTTAAAACCAAGTTTATTGGACTTCCAAATATTATTTCTGGCAAAGAGATTTTTAAAGAGTTTATCCAGACAGATTTTTCTTCAAAAAATATTCAAAAAGAATTAAATAATCTAATTGCCAATAGAACTAAAATTCTTAAATCTTTAAAAGAATCAAAAAATAAAATTAGTTTACCGAACTTTAAAAGTTTCGCAGAAAAATTCTATGATGATTGCAGGAGTAGATGAGGTTGGTCTGGGCTGTTTAGCAGGACCAATAATATCAGCTGCTGTAATCTTGGGTGATTTTAAGGGAAAAGTAATCTTTAAAGATTCAAAAAAAACTTCTGAACGAAATCGCCACCTGCAATATAACTTAATTAAACAACATTGTTATTATTCTATAGGTGTTGCTACCCCTCATGAAATTGATGAATTAAATGTCCTTAATGCATCTCATTTAGCCATGAAGAGAGCGTTAAAAAACCTACCAGTATTCCCTAAAAAAATTCTCATTGATGGTTCTCATGTTCCTAAGGGAATTCAAAATGCTGATTCAGTTATAAAAGGCGATAGTTTAATCCAAGAAATATCGGCTGCATCAGTTTTTGCTAAGGTTTTTAGAGATTCTTTGATGCAAATATATTCAGAGAAATATAAATTTTATTCCTTCCAGAATAACAAGGGATATCCAACCCCAGAGCATAAAAATGCAATTTCTCGCTATGGACTATCTGAGATTCACCGAAAAAGTTTTAAAATTTAATTATGTCTAATTTTGTTCACCTTCAAGTAAAATCCCATTTTAGTATCAGTTCAGGTTTACCAAATCCAAAGAGCATAATTGAGACAGCTAAGCACAATGGCATGCACGCAGTTGCATTGACTGATAAGAACGGGTTTTTTGGTTTAGTTAAGTTTTACAGACATGCAATAAATTCAGGAATAAAGCCAATCTGTGGCATTGATTTAGACCTTAAAGGAAATGACGGAGAAAAATCAAATGTCTTACTATATGCAAAAAATAAAAAGGGATTAGAGAAACTATTTGCATTAAGTACCGAATCATTCTTAATGTCTGAGAAAGGTGAGAAATATATTTTAGAATCAACAGTTATCTCTAACCCAAATGACCTTGTATGCATACTTCCGGCAGATAGTGAAGATTTTCAGAGGAACATAATCAATAAACCAGTATATGTCGAAGAAAAAATGGACCGTTTTAGTTCGGTATTTAATGGAAATCTCTTTGTAGGGGCAAGCTGCTATCAAAAGGATTATTCAAATACTACAGGATTTATAGCAGAACTTGCTGACAAAAAATCTATTCCTTTAGTTGCGTTAAATGATGTTTTATTCATTAATAAAGATGATCATTTAGCTCATCAAGCAAAAGTAGCTATAAATAATTCATCTCTTCTTAAAGATGAGCTAGAAAACTCAAATGTCTCGACCGAACAATATTTCAAAACCTTTGATGAAATGAAACAAATTCATCCAGCGCATGCATTAGATAACACAACTACTATTGCAAAGATGTGCAACTTAGAAGTTGGTGAAGGTGATTACTACCTGCCATCATATGAGGTAGAAAATTCTGAAAGTCTAGAAAACCATCTTAAAAAAACTGCTTTAGAGAAGCTTCAGATTTATTTAAAAAATAATCCAGATCTAGACCAAAAATTATACACTGAAAGATTAGGTAAAGAACTTGAGATAATCATAGATAAGGGTTACCCAGGTTACTTTCTTATTGTGATGGATTTTGTTCGTTGGGCAAAAGATCAGCAAATTCCAGTAGGGCCTGGCAGAGGTTCTGGTGCTGGTTCACTGGTTGCTTTTGTTCTTTCAATAACCTCATTAGACCCACTTAAAAATGGATTGCTTTTTGAAAGGTTCCTCAATCCTGAAAGACCCTCACTACCAGATTTTGATATTGATTTTTGCATTGAGGGAAGAGATAAAGTTATCGAATATGTACAAAAGAAATATGGAGAAAAATCCGTTGCTCAGATTGGTACCCTGGGAACAATGGCAGCTAGAGGGGTAACAAGAGATGTAACTAGAATCCTAGGTAAGCCCTATGGTTTTGGCGATATGATTGCGAAGATGATTCCCCTAACTCCTGGAATAAAACTTCACGAAGCGATTGATGATTCTGATGAGTTAAAAGCTCTAATTAAAGAAAATGATGAGGCTGCAGAGGTTATTGACCTTGCATTAAAACTTGAGGGATGTGCAAGAAGTATAGGTAAGCATGCTGCAGGAGTAGTAATCGCCCCAGATGATATTCATGAATTTACTCCATTACATTTTGATTCTGAAACCAACTCTATGGCCACACAGCTGGATATGTACGATGTTGAAGATGTTGGCCTAGTAAAGTTTGATTTCCTTGGCTTAAGAACTTTAACAGTAATAAATAATGCAGTTAAGTCAGTAGAAAAAATTGATCCACATTTTAAGCTCAAATCAATTTCGTTTGATGACCCTAAAGTCTTTGATCTTTTAAGCTCTGGAAAAACAAAAGGCATATTCCAGCTTGAATCAAGTGGAATGATTGACCTCATTAAACGCATGAAACCTGAAAACTTTTCTGATATCGTTGCACTTGTCGCGCTATATAGACCTGGTCCACTTAATTCTGGGATGGCCGACGACTATATTAATAGAAAAAATGGTAGAGATAGTATTTCTTACCAGCATCCATCACTCAAGAAAGTTTTAAATGAAACATATGGTGTTTTTGTATATCAGGAACAGGTCATGGAAGCAGCACAGGTTTTAGCCTCATATAGCCTGGGTGATGCAGATAATCTTAGAAGAGCAATGGGAAAGAAAAAAGCTGATGTGATGGAAGAAGAAAAAGGTTCTTTTGTATCTGGTTGTAAAAACAATGACATTCCAGAAAGAAAAGCTATTGAAATTTTTGATAATATTGAAAAATTTGCTGGTTATGGATTTAATAAATCACATTCTGCTGCATACGCACTTATCGCATACCAAACAGCATATCTAAAAACACATTATCCATCACATTTTATAGCCTCAGTTCTCTCCTCAGAGCAGGATAAAACAGACAAGTTAGAACCTCATGTTAAGGATTGTAGTTTAATGGGCATTGATATACTGCCTCCAGATATAAATAATTCGTTTTCAAATTTTGTTGTTAATAGCCAAAACCAAATTGAATATGGTTTGGCTGCTCTTAAAGATGTTGGTACAAAATTTGTAGAGGAGGTTTGTTTGCAAAGGCAATCAGGACCCTTTAAAAATTTGATGGATTTTGCCTCAAGAGTTGATTTAAGGAAAGGTGGCATACGGGCTCTTCAAAGTCTTGCTAAATCAGGTGCTTTTGATGGTATATGCGAGAGAGATTTAGCGATCTCATCAATTAGAAACTATTTAGAGGCATCAGAGCAAAAGTTTAAATCGAAAGAATCAGGTGTTATGGAAATGTTTGACTCGAACGAGGATCTTAAAGTTGCAAAGTTAGAGATAACAAATTATAGCGATTCAGAAAAACTAAAAATGGAATTAGAATCATTTGGATTTTACTTTAGTCAGCACCCAATATCTCTCTTAAGGCCAACCCTTTCTTCGAGACTAAAACCAATAAACAGGCTTAACACAACAAATTCTGAGAAATTTTTACCTGTTTTAATTAATCACAAGAGGGTTGTAAGAAAGGGGTCAAATATTTTTGTCTTTCTGGAAGTTTCTGATGAAACTGGTGTGATTGATGTCTCAGTACCTAATGAGCTCTATGAAGAAAAAAGAAATGAATTTAAAGAAAATAAAGTTGTTATGATCAAGGGAACTGTTTCTGCAGATGATTATCGCAGAGAAAACCTTGAGGATGTTGGCATCAAGGTTAGAGCAACAGATATTATGTCAATTGACTCTTCAAGGGCTTTGGTAACCTCTTATATTAGACTCATTTTACCAATGAACTCCTTAAAAACACTGGCAAATGGCAGTTTTAAGCAATTTGAGGAATTAAATTCACCGAATGGTGTTGATGTAATGCTTGAGTTTAAAGATACTGAAAAAAATCTTTCAACCGAAATAAAAGTTGACTCTTTTAGAATTTCACTTGAGGATAGTACGTTCGAAAAGTTGAATAAGCTAATTGGAGAAGGAAACTATACTCTTTTTTAAAAATGGATCAGTACTTAGATTTTGAACAGCCTATTTATACACGTCTTGAAAAGATTGAAGAGCTTAAAAAAGCTGTACCACCACCTAAAAACTTATCGAAAGAACTAAATCGGCTTGAAGTGGAAGCTGAAAAGGAAACTAAAAAAATATACAAAACACTGTCACCATGGCAAAAAGTCTTAGTTGCAAGGCATCCCAATCGGCCTCACACATTAGACTATTTTCAGAATGTTTTTGATGGTTTTGAGGAATTTCATGGCGATCGCTTAGGTGACGATGATCACGCAATAGTTGGAGGTTTTGCCTTTTTAGATAAATATCCGGTAGTAGTGATTGGACATGAAAAAGGAAGAGAGACTTCAGAGAGAGTAAAGAGAAACTTTGGAATGCCTCATCCTTCTGGATTTAGAAAAGCAAACAGATTGATGAAATTAGCAGAAAAATTTAATCTCCCAGTTATAACTTTAATTGATACCCCTGGCGCTTATCCTGGGGTGAAGGCAGAATACTCAGGTCAACATGAGGCAATTGCTAAAAGTTTGGAAGTTATGTCGGACTTAAGAGCTCCAATTATCAACCTGGTGATTGGCGAAGGTGGCTCTGGTGGAGGTTTTGGAATAGGCCTTGCGGATACAGTCGCAATGCTTGAATACTCAATTTACTCTGTTGCATCACCTGAAGCATGTGCTTCAATTTTATGGAGGACTGCAAAAAATGCAGAGCAAGCAGCAGAAGCTCTTAAGCTCGATGCTGGCAATCTAAGCAAGCTCAATATTATTGATAATGTTATTGAGGAACCGACAGGAGGTGCTCACAGAAACCATCAAGAAACATACGGCAGTGTAAAAAAATTTTTCTTAGCTGAGTTAATGAAACTCAGCAAATTTCCAATTGAAGATTTAACTGCTAAAAGATACGAAAAATTCATTAATATCGGTGTTTAATGAATTTTTTTGATGCATCTGAGAAGAGGATTCTTCAAGACTCAAAAAAAATTGTTGTTGCCTTTAGTGGAGGTGCTGACTCAACCTTGTCGCTATTAGCAACAATTGCTAATACGAAAGATAAGTCAAAAATTACAGCCCTGCATATAAACCATAAAAAAAGTGAAAACTCAGATCTCTGGGAAATGCACTGTAAAGATTTTTGTGATACAAGAAAAATCAATTTTATCTCTGAAAATGTAGAAATTAATGTGAAGGGACAGGGATTTGAGGCAGCTGCCCGGAATGAAAGAAGAAAAATATTTCAACATTTTCCAGAAAATACCCCAATTATTCTAGGACATCATGCAGATGATCAGGTTGAAACTATTCTTTTTAGAATATTTCGAGGGACAGCATTAAAGGGTCTTTCAGGAATGGGTAGGGTGCAAAAGCACAACCATATTCTATTAATTAGGCCTCTATTAAATATTTCTAAGGATCAGATCCTTAACTACCTTGAGAAAGATAAGGTTAGTTTTGTAGAGGATGAAAGTAATGATGATGATGGTTACAGCAGAAACTATATAAGAAAAAATATTGTTCCGCTCATTAAAAGTAAGTGGACTGGTTTTGAAAAAAATATAAGCAGAATGACACGACTAGTTAGAGAGCAGAATGCTCTCTATGAAGCCTTCATCAGAGAGGAGCTGACAAAAGTTAGTGAAGACCAAAATCTCTCATTAAGCTTGCTGAAAAAATATGATCCATTTTTAAGATCTGAGCTTATAAGATTATG
>Ga0163109_10001712_pt1 | contig 17313 bp, 19 predicted proteins | sample CRUFie1St13metaG_FD_108704 | JGI IMG/M metagenome (GOLD analysis project Ga0163109, IMG submission 108704) | Marine microbial communities from the Costa Rica Dome - CRUD Field 142mm St13 metaG | ecosystem: Environmental > Aquatic > Marine > Oceanic > Photic zone | place: Costa Rica: the Eastern... | reverse complement strand
TTTTTTTTGTCCCAAAATAATAAACAAATAATCCCATTGAATATTCCATTCTTTTTTTTTTCCAATTAAAAAATAATGAGTTTTTCAAATTATCTTTCAACATTTTTTCATAAACTGCAGGTGGGTCTGCATTACAAATAACGTAATCAGCTTCTATATTTTTTTCATTGTCTAATTGGATACCTGTTACTTTATTTTTTATTGAGTTAATTTTAAAAACTTCATGACCCTTAATTATTTTGATTCCAACTTCATTCATTAATTTCTCCAATCCTAAAATAATATTGCCAGTTCCACCCATCGAATAATGAATTCCCCATTTCTTCTCCAAGTAAAGAATTAATCCATAAATAGATGTGGTTGTAAAAGGATTTCCACCAACTAGTAAAGGGTGCATACTAAACATTCTTCTTAATTTTTCGTCTTTAATGAAAGATGAAACTAAAGAATAAACTGATTTATAACTCTTAAGCTTTAATAAAGAGGGAAATTGTCTCATCATTACAAAGGGTTTATCAAACGGTATATCTGAAAGTTCTGTAAAGCCTTTATCAAAAATTTTTTTCGTGAATTGAACTAATTTTTTATAACCTTCAAAATCTTCTTTACTAATATTTTGTATTTGTTTTTTCATTTCATCTTCATCACCGGAATAGTTAAATTTTGATTTATCCTCAAAGACAAATTGATACCAAATTTTAAGAGGTGTTAGATCAATATAATCTTTTGGATTTTTTTTAAATAGCTCAAATAATTCATTTATTAAATAAGGTGCCGTAATTACTGTTGGCCCCCCATCATAAGTAAATCCATTTTTTTTAAAAACTCTTGCCCGTCCACCTAGGTCTTGATGTTTTTCGATTAAAGTTACTTCATGACCTTTTGCTTTCAAACGAAGTGCAGCAGCAATACCACCAAAACCAGACCCTATTACAACAGAATTCATTGTGATAATTTATAGCTTTTTTAAAAAATTGTAAGTGAATTATGAATTTATTTTTTTTAATTCTTCTTTAGTTTCATCTAAATTTTTTTGAAACAAAGTATCTAATTTAGATTTATCAACTGAAGTTTTAATTATTTTTTTTACTGAATCTATTGCAATTTTAATAGATACATCTTTAATCTCATTTATTGCATTATCTTTCATTTGACTTATTTTATTTTCAGTCAAATTTTTTTTAATTTCTGATGACTTGTGAAATTTATCATTGAGATTAATTATCAAATTATCACAATCTTTTTTCGCTTGATCTAAAATTTCATTGCTTACTGACTGAGCGGTATCTAATTTTTTTTGAGCTTCATCAAGTAACTTTTTAGCTTCAGATCTAAGCTTTTCACTTTCGTCAATTTCATTTTTGATGTCTGAAATTAATTTATCAAGTATTACGTTAATTTTTTGAGGTACTTTTAAATAAATAAGCCCTCCGAAAAATATAACGAAAGATATTGCTACCCAAAAAGTTGAATCAATTATCATAATAATTGTTTCCACTCCGAATTGCTAGATCATTAACTATTGCAGATATACTACTGTTATTTACTTCAGCCCCAATAACCTTTTTTAAAATTATCGAAGAAGTTTCGATAGCAATTTTGTTGATTTTTTCTGGAGCATCTTTTTTTAGATTGTTAATTTCCTTTTCAGCTTTTTTTATTTCCTCATCTATTTGATTATCTAAAGCTTCTCTTTTTAAATTAATATCTTTTATAGCTTTATCCCTAGCATTTTTAAAAATATTATTTGCATCGATTTTGGTTTTTAAAATAATTTCATCATATTCTTTTAGTTTTTTTTCACTTTCATTTCTTTGTTTATCTGCTGCCTCAATGTTTTCTTGTATCTGGGATTTTCTTAATTCTAAATTTGCACTTATCTTTGGCAGTATTATTTTTGAAAGGACAAAATATAGAATACCAAAGGTAAGTGTAAGCCAGAATATTTGAGAAATCCAAAACTCAGGATTTAATTGAGGCATTCCTCCGCTTTCAGCTGCAAAAATTTCTTTTGAGAAAAAGAAATTTAATAAAATTAACTGAAAAAATATTTTTTTAATCATCAAATTTAAAATGCAAATAAAATGATTAACGCTACAACTAAACCAAATAATCCTGTTGCTTCAGCTAACGCAAATCCCAAAAGTAAGTTTGGAAATTGTTTCTGCGCTGCTGATGGATTTCTCATTGCGCCAGATAAATAATTTCCAAAAATTATTCCAATACCAACGCCGGCACCTGCAAGAGCGATGGCCGCTAAACCTGCTCCGATCATTTTTGCTGCTTCTAATTCCATTATTTCCTCCTATGTTAGTTAATGGTGTAAGTTTAAAGCATCATTTAAATAGATGCATGTTAAAATTGCAAAAACATACGCTTGAAGAAAAGCAACTAATATCTCCAAACCAGTTAAAGCAACCGAAAAGCTAAGTGGAAGCCAACCACCTATAACGCCAAGACTTATTACAAAGCCTCCAAATACTTTCATCATAGTGTGACCTGCCATCATATTAGCAAAAAGTCTAACTGATAAACTTATAGGTCTACTTAAATATGATATGATCTCAATTATCACTATCAGTGGCAATAATACAATAGGAACTCCACTAGGCACAAAAAGTTTTAAATATCCAAATCCATGTTTAATAAAACCGATAATTGTAACTCCAATAAAAATAAATGCAGCTAGAACAAAAGTAACAATTATGTGACTTGTTACAGTAAAAGTATATGGGATCATACCAAACATATTGCAAAAAAGTACAAACATAAATAAAGAAAATATAAATGAAAAGTACGGTTTAGCTTTTGTGCCTGCTGTATCGCTTATCATTTTTGACACAAATGAGTAACTTAATTCTGCTAATAATTGTATTTTATTAGGAAGCATTGATTTTTTTTTTGAGCCAAAATTAAATATCAAAATGATTGCCAATGAACTAACTACCATAAACAAACTTGCATTTGTAAATGAAATATCAAAAGTTCCAATTTTAATTTCAGGACCAATTCTGTAAACTTCGAATTGTGTCATCGGATTTGCTGCCATAAATTTTTATCTATTTTTGCATATTTTTTGCAGACTTGATTACGTTAGATATTCCCGCAACCACTCCTACAAAAAAAAATATTAAAATTAACCAAGGTTTAGTACCAAAGGTCTTGTCTAAAATAAACCCAATAATTGTCCCTACTGCTACTGCGGATATTAATTCTGTACTAAGCTTAAAAGCAGCCCCTAGTGGGGATGGATTCTGTTTTTTTTCATCTAAACGTCTCTTTGATACCTTTTTTTTTGCAATTTCTAAGCGAGTTTTAAAAGAATCCTTCGGCATTTGAAAAATTTATTAGGCGACCATACTTTCTGCTTTTTGCAAATCAACAGCCACTAATTGGCTAATTCCTTTCTCTGGCATTGTTACGCCATATAGCCTGTTCATTTTTGACATAGTTAATGCATGATGAGTTACGATAATAAACTTAGTATTAGTTATTTTGATAAGTTCATTCAATAGGCTACAAAATCGAGTAACATTGGCATCATCTAAGGGTGCATCAACTTCATCTAACACACAAATAGGTGATGGGTTGGTTAAAAAAACTGCAAAGATCAGCGAAAGAGCCGTTAAAGCTTGTTCACCGCCTGACAACAATGTTATTGATTGCAGACGTTTTCCCGGAGGACTAACTAACATTTCCAATCCTGCCTCTAGAGGATCTTCAGAGTCCACTAACTGTAATTTAGCATTACCTCCATTAAAAAGTTTTGTATAAACTTCATTAAACTTTCTATTAACTTTTTCAAATGCTTCTACTAATCTTTCTCTCCCTTTTTGATCTAATTCGTTAATACTTTCTTTTAGTTTTGTTATCGCAGTAACCAAATCTTCACGATCTTGTTCCATTTTTTTAATTTCTGTCTCATATTTACTTGTTTCTTCATCAGCTTTCAAATTTACAGATCCTAATTTTTCTCTTTCTTGTTTTTTTTTATCAAGAAGATCTTCTTGGTTGACTGCGTCTGGCAACTCTTCTTTTCCAAATAAATCTGAATTTTCTAAAATATTTTCTTCTGTCAAATTTAATTCTGAGACAATTCTATCTAATAAGTCATTTTTCCTTTTCTTAAGACCTTCTATAGTTGCGCTTGAGCTTGCTTTTCGTTCTCTAATTTGAATTGACTGTTCCTGAATTTCGTTTAATTGATTTCTCAGGGACTCAATTTTTTTATCTGTTAACTCTATAATAGAAACACTTTCTTCCTTTTCCTTTTGTGAAATTCTTAAACTTTCTGAAATCTGACCCTTTTTTTCAGCTTGTAATCTTGGTTGATTATCTAATTTTCCTAATTGTAAATTGAGTTTGTTTTTCCTCTCAGATAGTTCGTTCACCATTTTTTCTGAATTTGATAATAAATTTTTCCAGCTTTCTATTTCTTTATCAATTATTCTTATTCTTTCATTTCTTTTTACAGATTCTTTTTTAATACTTTGATTCTTACTAAAGTTTTCAGCGTAAACCTCAATCATCATATTACAATTATTTAAAACAATTAAGGCTTCTTCGTTTTTTTTTAATTCAATCAATTTTTTTACTTTGTCCATCTCCAGTCTTAATTTATTTTTAGCATAATCCAAATCATCATTGGATTTCTTTTCTGTCTCATAATATTTTGAGTCAATTTCTATTAGTTCATTTTTTTCTTCTTTTAGTCTTTTTTCGTTAGAGTTTGCATCAATCACTATTCCTTTTTCTCTATCTATGTCATCATCAAAAGTTTGTAACGATTTCTTTATAATTTCTATCTCATCTTGAATTCTTGAACTTTCTTCGTCTATTCCTTTTAATTCTAAATTCAATCTTTGTATCTTTGACAGGTTTTCAATATTTTTTTCTCTTAGTGGTGTAACTTTTTCTATTTCAGATTTAATTAAATTTTCGAATTCTGAAATTTTATTACTAAAACCACTTACTTCATTCTCAGCTTCTATATTAATTTCATTTTCAATTTGAATCTCTTTATCGATTTCAAGAAGCTTCAAATAATATAAGCCTGCCTCAATTTTTTTTATTTCATCAGTTATATTTTTATATTTAGTGGCTTCTTCAGCTTGTTTTTGCAGATTAATAAGTTGCTTTTCTTGTTGTCTTCTTAATTCGTCTGCTCTTTTTAAATTATTTTCAGCTGCATTTAATCTCAATTCAGCCTCGTGTCTTCTAACGTGAAGACCAGAGATTCCTGCAGCTTCCTCTAAAATTGCTCTTCTATCAGTTGGTTTTGCTGTTACAAGTGCTCCTATCCGTCCTTGACTTATCATTGAGGGTGAATGAGCCCCTGTTGACAAATCGGCAAAAAACATTTGAGCATCTCTTGCTCTTACTTCTTTATCATTTATGTAGAATTTAGACCCTTTATCTTTTTCTATTTTTCTTCTAACATTTACTTCATTTAGCTCCCTAAATTGTATAGGACCCTCATTATTTTCATTAGATACAGTAACAGATACTTCAGCAATATTTTTAGATGGTTTATTTGATGTACCAGAAAATATTACATCCTCCATTCCAGAGCCTCTCATACTTTTTGCTGATGTTTCTCCCATTACCCATCTAAGAGATTCTACAATATTTGATTTACCACAACCATTTGGCCCAACAATTCCTGTCAAACCATCTTCAATAAGAAAGTTTGTTTTATCTGCAAAAGACTTAAATCCATTAAGTTGGATTTTTTTAAACTCCATAAGTTAACTTATATCAGTTTTTCTAATGATTTTTTTAAATTTTTATAATTTAGAGTTTTTTCAAACTTTTTGTCATTAATTATTATCGTAGGAGTAGCATTTACTTTGAAATTTTTAGTGCCTTCGATTCGATCATTTAAAACAAAATCTTCTAATTCTTTGTTATTTATACATTTCTCAAAATCTAGTTTAAAACCTTTCTCAGTTACAAATTTTTTTAAATTATTGTTTACTTCACCTATGGTCTTTCCTTTTACCCAAGATTGCTGATTAAAATACAAACTTTCTAAAATTTCTAAACTTTGACTTTGCTCGCACTGTACAATTTTCGATGCATTTAGTGCAGCTATATCTAAAGGAAAATGCCTAAACTCTATTTTTGCCAATCCAGTATCAATGTAATCTTTTTTTAATTGAGGATAAATGTCTATGTGAAAGTTTGCGCAATGACTACAAGTCAAAGATTCATATGCGATGATTGTTATTTTTGCTTTTAGATTACCTATTGTAATTCGTTTAGTCTCTGCATTTACATTTGTAAAAAAACCTAACAATAGAATTATTATTATTTTTATCTTTTTCATTTTTCTCTAAATACTTTTGTTAATTCTATTAAAGATTTTTTAATTTTCTCATTCCTAACACTTTCAATTTTCTCATGATACTTGTTATTTGTCACATTTAGATTTTTACTAATACCTGAGGAAATATTGTTTTCATAATCAAAGCTTGTTATTTTAAGTTTTTCTACAACTTTATACCCAAAAAAAGTATTCAGTTTATTAATTATATTTGTTCTAGAGTATTCTAAATCAACCTCATGACCTCTTTTAACATTTATGACTAAGGTACTACATCCATACCTATTTGAATTTTTAAACAACTTTGGATAGCAAATTTTGAACAAGTTATCCCCAACTAAATATTTCCAATTATTTAAAGTTTCAGAATAAATATGGCCTTTTTTACTAATTACTTTTTTTACTTTTTTTGGCAAAGTGTCTTTAAAAGATCTTAAGCCTTGAATGGTTTGGTTTCTCTGCTTAGTATATTTTTTAAATTGCATATGAAAGAACAATTAATAACAAAAAAAATTCTTAAATGGTATGATTTTAATAAAAGAGTATTGCCATGGAGAAAAAATGTCTCTTTACAAAAAAGGCTGTATTACACTCTAGTTAGTGAGTTTATGTTACAACAAACACAAGTTGCAACGGTAATTCCATATTTTAATCGATTTATAAAAGAAATTCCTGACCTGAAATCATTATCAAAAATTCAAAATAAAAAATTGATAAAACTCTGGGAGGGACTTGGTTATTATTCAAGGGCAAGAAATTTAAAAACAACAGCAAAAATTGTTATCAAAAATTTTAAAGGTAAATTACCAGATAGTTTCGAAGAATTAAAATTACTACCTGGGATAGGAAATTACACTGCCAGTGCAATTTTGGCCATAGGATTCAATAAACCTTATATACCACTGGATGGTAATATAGAGAGAGTTTTAAAAAGGTATCTCTATTTAAAAAAAAATAAAGAAATATTAAAAGATAATCTAAATCAAAAAAAAAATATATTTGGCTTATCTTTAAGATCAAGCGATTATGCTCAAGCTTTAATGGAGTTAGGTGCATTAGTTTGTAAGCCCACTAATCCATCATGCAGCAAATGTCCGATTTCAAAAGAGTGCAGATCATTACAAAAAAAAGACTTTGAAATAACAAAAAATATAAAAAAAAATATTGATAAATATTTTCTTTTGAAAGTTTATAGAAAAGATCAAAGATACTTGTTGATCAAGAATACTAAATTTAATTTTTTAAAAAATTTATCAATATTTCCTATGGAAGAATTATCTAACCCTAAAAATTTTAACGAAAATTTAAATTTTAAAATGTCTAATATGAATATGAATATAAAAATTCAATATTCAAAAGATAATCAAAAATTTCCATCATCTTATTGGTTAGAAAGAAAAAAAATGAGCAATTATATGTTGCCCTCATTTACAAAAAAAGTATTTCAATATCTAGAGAAAAATTAATGAAAAAAATCTCTATTATTGGTGCAGGTATTTCTGGGTTGTTTATTGCTAAATTATTTAAAAAAAATCAAAATTATCAAATTACAGTTTTTGAAAAAAATAGCTCAATTAATTTAGAACAGGGTTATGGAATTCAGTTATCCGTTAATAGTGTAAAGCTTTTAAATCAGATAGGATTTAATAAATTTCAAAAAGATAAAAAGTTTACACCAGATAAGATAAATTTTTATTCTATTAAAAGTTCAAATAAAATTTGTGATTTGAATATTTCTGATTTCAACTCAGAAGACTGTAAATATACAACTTTAAAAAGATCTGATTTAATTAACTTTTTGAAGACAGATTTAGATAATCTAATTAAAACTAATCATGGAATTTCGAAGATAGATCAAGAAAATAAAGAAATTAAACTTACTTTTGAAAATAACGAAATTTTTAAATGCGATTATTTAATCATTTCAGATGGAGTTTTTTCAAAAAGTAAAAATCTAATTTCAAACAATGAGATTTTACCAAAATATAACAATACATTAGCTATAAGAGGGATAATACCTAATTCTGTTAGATTTGATCGTAAAAGTATTTCTTTATTTTTAGGGCCTGATTATCATCATGTAGTTTACCCTGTAAATCCTAATGGAGAACTAAATTTTATAGCAATAGTGAAATATAATCTTTCTACAAATGAACAAAAAAACTTCACATTATTTAATGATGAAAATTTTATTAAAAATATTTTAGATAAAGTTCCCCAAGAAATTAGGGAGTTTTTAGACGGTATTAAAGAACTAAAAATATTCCCAGTATTCGTGAGTGATAGTTTTCTTAAATCAAAAAATAACAATATTCATTTGATAGGAGATGCATTTTTTGCCTTCCCTCCATCATTTGCTCAGGGTGCGTCCCAGTCAATTGAAGGTGCTTATGAATTATTTAACAACATTGAAAACAATACTGAAAGTGATTTTTTTAGAAATAGGGTGATTAAATCTAAAATAGTTAACAAAAGATCAAAATTTAATCAGTTTGTATTCCATTTATCTAATCCTTTAACTAAATTTTTAAGAAACATTTTCTTAAAAAGATTGACTAAAAATAAAAAGTTTTTAGAAAGTTATCTTGGTAAAGTTTATAGGTAATAATTATTTGTAATATTTTCTCTTATTTAAAGTTTTATTTTGAAATAAGATTTTGTCTTAGATCATTTATAGATCGAAGTTTTTTTCCAGACTCATAATGCCAATAAGTCCAACCATTACAGCTTTCAGCTCCTAAAATTGTAGCTGCTACTTTATGGATTGAACCTTCTGTTTGAGCGTGTTTTATACTGCCATCGGCCATTATTTTAGCACTAATTTTCTTCTTATCATCAAAAATACTTGTACCTGGTTTTATTATTCCTAATTCTACCAGTGACCCAAAAGGTATTCTTGGTTTTGACCTCCCATTCTGCAGAGTATCTAAATAATTATCTTCTATAGGTTTTGTTTTTTTTAATCTTCGTTCAGATACTTTAAAATATGCTTTTTCTTTCTCAATACCATAATAATTTCTTCCTAATTTTTTAGCCACTGATGCTGTTGTTCCTGATCCTAAAAAAGGATCTAAAACTAAATCATTTTTATTTGAAGTTGCCAATAAAATTCTGTGAAGAAGAGCTTCTGGTTTTTGTGTGGAATGCACTTTTTTTCCATCCTTTTTTATTCTTTCAGAGCCGTTACAGATTGGTAATTCCCAATTAGATCTCATTTGAAGATCATCATTTAAACACTTTAAGGATTGATAATTAAAAGTATATTTAGATTTTTCGGATTTTGAAGCCCAAATTAAAGTTTCATGAGCATTGGTAAAACGAGTCCCTCTAAAATTGGGCATAGGATTCTTTTTATTCCAAATCACATCATTTAAAATCCAAAAACCTAAATTTTGAATAGCTGTACCAACTCTAAAGATGTTATGATAACTGCCGATTACCCAAATAGCTCCATTTTCTTTTAAAATTCTTTTGCATTCAATTAGCCACGAATAAGTAAAGTCATCATACTTTTTAAAATTTTCAAATTGATCCCATTTATCATTTACCGCATCAACCTTTGATCTATCTGGTCTTGTTAGCTCACTTTTTAATTGTAAGTTGTAAGGAGGGTCAGCAAAAATTAAATCAAAAGTCTCATCTGGAATTTTTTTAAGTTCTTTTAAACTGTTTCCGTTAACCAATTTATTTTTATAATTTAGATTCATTTTATAAAAATAAATTAGACTCCAAAAAGATTCTTCGGTCAACCTACGATTGAATTATTTGGTTTCTATTTGTGATGAGTTTTTTTAAGACAACAAGATGTTGTGTTTCTACGTGAAACCTATTTTTTTCTACTTATCGGAGAAAAAGTTTTTCTGTGATGAGACGTTATTCCTAAATTTTTAATAGCTTTTAAATGCTGTTTAGTTCCATAACCGTAGTTTTTATCCCAATTATATCCCTTAAATTTTTTTCCTAAGTTAGCTATCATTTTATCACGTGTAACTTTAGCAATAATAGATGCAGCAGAAATAGATGGAATTTTTTGATCACCCTTAATTACAGACTTAAGATTATAATCTTTTATTTCTGGTAAATTATTTCCATCAATTAAAACAAGAGAGGGTTTTTTTTTTAGTTTTTTGATTGCTCTTTTCATTGCTAATAAACTTGCATAAAGAATATTAATTTTTTCAATTTCTTGCACTGAAGCTTTACCAATAGCCCATATTGAGTTTTTTTTTATGTATTTTGATAACACCTCTCTATTATTTTTGGTTAATTTTTTTGAGTCTTTTAATAATTTTTTATCGATAGACTTTTTTAAAATTACTGCAGCCGCATAGACTGGTCCAATCAAACTTCCTCGACCAACTTCATCAACTCCTGCAGTAAGTTTCATTAAATATTTATATCAAGTTCTATAATTTTTTGTTTTAAATTCTTTAGATCTGACCATGAGTATTTTTTATTTTCTGGGAATCTTAAAAGATATGATGGAGAGTATGTGATAATTAATGGAAATGTATTATTCTTTAAGATTATTTCTTTCCATTTTCCTCTCTCTTGAGAAATTTTTTTATTAGGACCCATTATTGCTTCCATAGCAGTAGCCCCCATTAAAATTATAATTTTTGGATTTATTATCGATATATGCTCTTTTAAAAAATGGGAGTATCTTTTGATCTCATAGCTTGTAGGTTTTCTATCTTGTGGTGGTCTATAGTTTATCGCATAAGTTAAATATAATTTTTCACGATTAATATTTATAGCTAAAAACATTTTATTTAGCAGAGAGCCGACCTCACCTTGAAAGGGCAAACCATCATTCTCTTCATTTGGACCTGGCGCTTCTCCTATAATCATGATTTGATTATTTAGACTACCTTCTCCAAAGATCAGATTTTTTGAGTTTTCTTTCAAATTACAATTTTCAATTGAATTTATATCCTCTCTAAGTTTTATTAATTGATCTTTTTTGTTTTTAAGTGAAATTTGTTTCTTTTCTTGAATTTTTTTAAATCTATTTATTGGCTTAGATGAAAATTTTAAATCTGGGCTTACGGTGTTTATTAAATCATTAATAAATTTAGAATTTTGATTTAAAGTCTTTTTAGTCATAAGATAGGTTTATGTTCCTCAAAAAAAAAATTTTTTTTTTATTCATATTTTTAGTTTATCAGACAGCATCATACTCTAAAAGTAATAGTTTAGGCATTTTAGATTCAAATAATTTTTCTAAATACTTTTCTGGAATTGTAGCTTTTGAAAATAATAACAATAATGATGCTTTAAATTTTTTTAATTCATCGAAAATTTTAGTAAATAGACATGAACCCTTTTTAAAAAGATACACATATTCTTTAATTCTAGGAAATAAAATATCACAAGCAATAAATATAATTAAAAAAAATCTTGAAAAAAAAAATACAGAATTTTTTGATGCTTATTTACTACTTACGGTAGATAGTTTAAAAAAGAATGATTTAGAACAAGCTAAATTTTATTTAGATAAAACAGATAATCTCTCAAAATTCGATAGATTTAATGAGGCTATAGTTGATATTTTAAAACAGTATATATTTGTTTTTGATAAAAAAAAAATACCAACTAATGAAAATAGTTTTGGAAAACTATCATTAATCTCAGAAACGTTTCAAAGGTGTTTTTTAAATGATGTAAATACGAGCAAATATTTCTTAAATTTGTTTAACGATCAAAGTGCTGACTATTCAAGATATATTTATTTTTATTTAGGCTATTTGATTGAAAATGATGATTTTTACGAAGCAAAAAAAGTTGTAGAAAAAATGGAATATATTAACACTACACTTCTCTTATCTCAGGGAAAAAGCTGGATTGAAAAGGGTAGAGAAAATGAATTTAAAAAAGTTTTTTCATGTAAAAATTCAAATGATATTATAGGAGAATTTTTTTTTCTGATCTCAAATCTTTATTCTTCTCAAGATAATTTTAGTAAATCAAATTTTTATTTAAATCTCTCTAATTTTCTAAACCCAAAATTTAAGTTTAACTTTTCGTTAGTTGTAGAAAATCAATATTTTAATGGTGAATATAACAAAGCCAAAAAGACACTAAAAAATTTTAAAAAAGAAGATGATTTTTATTATTGGTATCGCATTAAAAAAGAGGCCCAAATTATTTCAAAACAAAAAAATAAATATGACTCTTTGGATTATATAAAAACTGAATTCGCCAAGATTTCAAACCCCAATCCAAAATTCTTATTTGATATTGCAAATTTTTATAAAAATTCAAAAAAGTATGATGAGGCTATTAAATATTATACAAAAATAATAGATACTATTGATGAGAATTCTGAAATAAAATCAGATATTCTCTATAGAAGAGGTGGTAGTTATGAAAGAATAGGAAATTACGAAAAATCTGATGAAGATCTTCTTAATGCATTAGAAATAAAACCCAATGATGCATACATATTAAATTATTTAGCTTATTCTTGGTTAGAACGTGATTATAAAATTGAGAAAGCTATTGAAATGCTTGAAACTGCTTATTCTTTAAAAGAAAATGATCCTTATATCATAGATTCAATTGGTTGGGCTTACTATTTAATTAATGATTTTTTAAAAGCAGAAAAATTTTTAAAAAGAGCGGTTGAGTTGATGCCGGATGATCCAATAGTAAATGACCATTATGGTGATATTTTGTGGAAGCTTGAAAGAAAAATTCAAGCTAGGTATTTCTGGTCTAATGTTTTGAAAATGGATGATGCAGAGGAGGAACTTTTAGAAAATATCAAGGTAAAAATAGTAGAAGGTTTAAAAGTTTCTTAAATGAAATACATAAAAATCAAATCTTACGCAAAATTAAATCTCGCATTGAATATTACAGGTAAAAAAAAAAATTTACATAAAATTGAGAGCTTAGTCACGTTTGCTAACCATCACGATGAAATTTTTGTTAAAGTAATAAATTCAAAAAAACACAAAATTTCTTTTTATGGAAGATTTTCTAAAAATATAAAATATAGAAATACAATCTCTTCTTTATTAAATATACTTGAAAAAAAAAAATTACTTCAAAATATTAAATTTGATATCAGGATAAAGAAAAAAATTCCTATTAAATCGGGTTTAGGTGGAGGCTCTATTAATGCAGCATGTATTTTGAAATTTTTAATTCAAAAAAAATTTGTAAATCTTACGAAAAATGAAATTATAGATATTTCAAAATTGGTCGGTTCAGATGTAATTTTAGGTTTTAATTTTACAAATTTGATTTTAAATTCAAAGGGCCAATTAAAATTCTTTAAAAATTGCAGAAAATTTTATATTTTAATATGTAAACCAAATTTTGGTTGTTCAACGAAAAAAATGTATTCGAAAATCAAAATATTCAATAAACCAAAACTAAATAATCCAAAAAAAAATATGTTTGATCTAGATTATCTAAAAAAAATGCATAATTCATTTGAGACAATAGCCTATTCAAATTACCCAAAATTAAGAAATATTAATTTATTTTTGCATAACTCAACAAATCCTGATTTTGTAAGAATGACTGGTTCAGGATCTGCGATAGTTGCGTATTTTCAATCAAAAGAAAAATGTGATAAAGCAAAAAAACTATTTAATAAAAAATATAAAAATTACTGGTGTATAGCTTCAAAAACTATATAAAATTTATTTTTTTATGCTATACGAACTTAATTATTGGGGCGTAGCCAAGCGGTAAGGCACGGGTTTTTGGTACCTGCATCCTAGGTTCGAATCCTAGCGCCCCAGCCAAATATGAAAAGTATTTTAGACAAATTTTTTTTCAGATCTAATAATTTAGATCATTTAAATCAAAGTATAAAAAAATTTTCAAAACAAAATTCTGTAGATCAAATTATTCAAGCAATCAAATTATATTCAACAGATAGTGAAATAAGATTTGTTGGAGGCTGTTTAAGAAAAATGATTTTAAATGAAAAAGTAGATGATATTGATTTAGCTACAAATTTAACACCTCCTCAAGTATGTGAAGCTTTGAAACAAAATAAAATTACCTTTTACGAAACTGGTATTGACCACGGAACAATCACAGCTGTAATAGATAACAATAAATTTGAAATTACAACTTTACGAGAGGATATCTTTACAGATGGAAGGCATGCAAAAGTAAAATTTTCTAACAGTTGGAAAGAGGATGCTTCTAGAAGAGATTTTACTATCAATTCTATATATTCAGATGTAGATGGAAACTTATTTGACCCTTTTGATGGAAAAAGTGATCTTGAAAATGGTGTAATAAAATTTATCGGAGATACTGATATTAGAATCAAAGAGGATTATTTAAGGATATTAAGATATTTAAGATTTTTTTCTAATTATTCTAAGAAACCTCACAATTTAGATGTTATCAAAAAAATTAAAATAAATATTGGTGGTATATCACAATTGTCTAAAGACAGATTGTTTAACGAATTGCAAAAAATAATAAAAGTAGATACTTTAATTAAAATATCTAAAGATAAACTATCCTCAGAACTTTTACAAATTATATTCCCAGAATTAAAAAATTTATTTTATTTTTCAAAAATAGAAAAAACTAAAGTTGAATATATTAAAGGGTTAGATTTTATTTTTCTCTTATCTACTTTAATAATAGATGAAACTGATAATACAGATTATTTCTTATATAAGTTTAATGTTTCAAAAAAAGATCAAAAAAGAATTAAAGCGGTAGATAATTTTTTTAAAGATAGAAAAAAAATAAAATTATTAACTGAAAAAAAATTAAATAGAATATTTTATTTTGATGGCAGACAAGCTGTATTAGATATTTTGAATTTTAAGTTTTTTATAACAAAAAATCCAGAGAATTCATTAATAGATTTGATAAATCAATTTAAAAAAAAGAATGTCCCTATAATGCCAGTCAAAGCAGATGAGTTAATTAAAAAATATGATATCCCCAAAGGTAAACAGTTGGGCGAAAAGCTTAAAAAAATTGAAAACGAATGGGTAGATAATAATTTTAAAATTTCAGAAAAACAGATTGACAATATTTTATATAATTAGATGTACTTTACATCCTTGATTTCAAAATTTTTTAAACCTGCTGGAGTATTAATTTCAACTAAATCATTTTTATTTTTTCCTATTAAGCCTTTCCCAATAGGTGATTGAAAAAAAATTAATTTTTGTTTCAAATCAGCTTCATCTTTGCCAACAATTTTATAACTAATTTTCTCTCCTGTATCTAAATTTTCTAAAAAGACTGTTGACCCAAAGATCACTCTACCATCATTATTAATCTTTGAAACATCAATCACATTTGCTCTCCCTATGATATCTTCTATTTCTGAAATTCGTCCTTCATTATGAGATTGTTCTTCTTTTGCTGCGTGATACTCAGCATTTTCTTTTAAATCTCCATGAGATCTGGCCTCAGATATAGCAGATACAATTTCAGGTCTCTTTTTTTCTTTTAAATTAACTAACTCATCTTTAAGTTTTTGTAATCCATTAAGAGTAATTGGTTCCTTCTCCATATTATTTCCATTTTGCCAGAGGTGGTAACGACATTAAAATTCCATTCACATTACCACCAGTTCTTAATCCAAAATTTGTACCACGATCGTATAATAAATTAAATTCAACATATCTACCTCTTTTTAAATACTGTAATTCTTTATCTTTAATTGACCATTTTTTTTTAATTTTTCTCTTAATTAATTTATTGAAAATTATTTGAAAAGTAACTCCAACATCTCTCACAAATTTAAAATCTTTCTCAAAATTTTTTTTCTTATAATCAAAAAAAATTCCACCAATTCCTCGCGTCTCTTTTCTATGCGGTAAATAAAAATATTTATCACACCATTCTTTATAACTTTTATAATAATTTTTGTCATGTCGATCACACATAGTTTTTAAAATTTTATGAAATTCTTTTTTTTCGTTTTTATCAACCTTAGCTGGTGTCACATCAATTCCACCACCAAACCAACTTTGTGTCGTACAAATAAACCTTGTATTAAAATGTATGGCTGGAATATGAGGGTTTTTCATATGCATTACTACAGAAATTCCTGACGCCCAAAAATTCGGATTTTTTTCAGCTCCAGGGATTTTTTTTTGAAAATTTTTTGAAAATTTACCATGCACCTCAGAAAAATTTACCCCAACTTTATCGAAAACTTTCCCGTTTTGTAAGATTCTGTATTCGCCACCACCTTCATTTTTTTTTATATTTTTTTTCCAATTTGTGTGTTCAAAATTTGTCTTATTTTTTTCAAATCTAATGACATCATCACAAATAGCATTTTGAAGATTTTTAAACCAATTACTTGCTAATCGCTTTTTTATTTCTAAATCCATTTTAAATCATATTAATTTGTTTTAAACTTTCAGACAAAACAATTGCAACTGATGATGCAACATTTAACGAGCGTCTATTTTTTTTCATTGGAATCTTTAATTTATCCTTAATTTTCTTATGAACTATTTCTGGCACCCCTGAACTCTCTCTTCCAAATAGTATTGTATCATTTTTCTCAAATTTAAATTTAGTATAGGATATAGTTGCTTTCGTAGTCATCAATATGATTCTTTGATTTTTTTTGGATATCAAGAAGTCTTCATAACTTGTATAAAATTTGATATCATTTTTGTCCATATAGTCCATTGCAACTCTTTTAAACCTTTTATCAGATAACAGGAAACCGCATGGCTCTATTATTTCTAATTTTGCTCCAAGACAGGCGCAAGTTCTTATTATTGCCCCCGTATTTTGAGGAATATCTGGTTCAAATAATGCAATTTTTGGCCCTAGTTTCATGTTATTATGTGTCATTCTATCAGTAGAAAAAATACTATTTTATTATATGAAATCATATAATAAATAACTAAATCAATTAATATATACAAACTTGTAAATGGCGGAAAAAAAAACTAATAGAAGAGATTTCTTATTTACTGCTACTTATGCAGTTGGTGCAGTTGGAGTAGGTGCAACAGTGTGGCCTATGA
>Ga0163109_10001708_pt1 | contig 17334 bp, 8 predicted proteins | sample CRUFie1St13metaG_FD_108704 | JGI IMG/M metagenome (GOLD analysis project Ga0163109, IMG submission 108704) | Marine microbial communities from the Costa Rica Dome - CRUD Field 142mm St13 metaG | ecosystem: Environmental > Aquatic > Marine > Oceanic > Photic zone | place: Costa Rica: the Eastern... | reverse complement strand
GCAAACGCATGCAACTTTGCACTTGAACAGATGGACCACGACCTTGTTCTATTCACCGATGATGACACTATCCCACCGCTTGATTGGGTCGAGAAACTAGTTCGCTGGTTCGAAGACCCTGAGGTTGGTGCGGTTGGTGGACCTAACTTCGCACCGGATGAAGACCCGTTTGGGGCAAAGTGTGCAGATGTTGCTTTCTGCACTAAATTCATGACTGCTGGAACACGATACGGTGCGCAGCCAAAAGGAAAATTGGTTCCAATTACTCACAACCCGGGAGTAAATTGCGCTCACAGAATGGCCAACCTAAGAGAAGTTGGATTCTTCGAGGATGGTTGCATTGGGGCAGAAGATGTAGTGCTGGATGCTAAGATTCAGCGTGCTGGTCACAAGTTATTCATTGACCCTGAGAACGTCATGCCTCACCGCAGACGAAGGCCATTCAAGCCTTACATGAAGCAGATGAGAAACTACGGCTACACTCGAATGGTCGCTAACAAGCGATGGCCTGAAATCGCAGAATGGTCGCATACTGCAATCGGATTCTTCCCATGGATCGTAGTTGCAGCAGCGATTAGTGTAATTTTCGGAGCTGTAACCGGTGGGGCAGCAGCAGACACGTGGTTCACCCTATCAGGAGAGTGGGACATCTCCCGAATCGCCTTCCACATTCCTGCTGGCCTTGGTGCACTGTACATCGGAATTTCCTGGCTGGGTGCGGCGATTGGAACAAGTCCACATCGAAACTTGGGTACTGTATTTTTGGCACCCTTATTCGTGTTCCTAGCACATTGGGCATACGGTGTTGGAGTCAACAAAGCATGGAAGGAAATTCGCGAGACAGGCGGAAGTGCCGGAGTCGGTGAACAAATCGACGATAGAATACGAACTGCTTGACTAGGTTTATCCGGACCCCGATTTAGGGAGCTACATGGGGCAAAGATTCAGAGATAGAATCGATGCGCCTGAAGATACAAACGATGCCAGAGAAATTTGGATGCTAATAAGAAGCTGGTTGACCATTTTCCGTGTATTACTGGTAATTGCTATTATTATCGTGGCTGAAATATTCGAAGAGGTTTCACTCCTAAACTTCTCACTATCTGTATGGGCAATAGTTATTGGTTTCCCGCTGTTCCTTCTAGTGTCTATGATTATTATTCAAGGTGACAAGCGGTTCGCTCCTGACCTAGAGGAGAAGCGACGTATTCGGATGAAGGATAGCTAATCAGCGCTGACCTGTCTGAATCTGCCACTGACTTGCATAGACACCATTGTTCTCGATTAACGCCTCGTGAGTTCCTCTCTCGACAATCGCTCCATCAACCATCGAAATGATCTCATCTGCGCTACGAATCGTGGAAAGCCTGTGAGCGACAGCGATTGTTGTTCTACTATCACCGCTTGCTATTAGGTTCTCTTGGATTCTCTTCTCTGTTTCAGCGTCTAATGCACTCGATGCTTCGTCAAGAACAAGTAAACTGGGATTCTTCAGTAGTGCACGAGCGAGTGAAACCCTTGCTCTTTGCCCACCAGACAACTTTGTCCCTCTGTCTCCAACCATTGTTTCTAGACCGTCTTCGAAATCATTGACGAAGTCCGCCGCACCAGCCAGTTCTAGTGCCCTCATTATCTCTTCATCATTCGATTCTCTGTTGTAAGCAACGTTCTGTTTGAGGGTACCAAAGAATAGGAAAGGTTCCTGGCTTACGAATCCCATTCCTGCACGGACGGAATCCAAGGTCAAATCTTGGACGTCTATTCCGTTAACCAATACAGTTCCTTCCTGCGGCTCGTAGTACCTCATTAGTAACTTCAAGATTGTTGTTTTTCCTGCGCCTGTGTGACCCATTACACCCAGAAATTCACCTGCGTTAACCTTGAACGAAATTCCTGTTAGGACCTTGGTAGAAGTGCCTGGATATGTGAAGTGAACATTATCAAATTCGATAGAAGTAATTGGTCCATCCAATTCCTTCGCATCTTCTTTGTCGTTAATTGTAGGCTCTAAATCTACTAGAGCGAATACTCTTCGGGCGCTTGCTTCACCTTTTTGCAACTGATTGACCAACATTCCAAAGATGAACATGGGCATGGTCATTCTTGTTGAAATCAAAAGGAAGGTGACCAACTGACCAGTGGTGATGTCTCCTGATTTGGTTAGATATCCACCCACAGTTACAAGCAGACCAAATGCAATACCTGCGATACCGTACAGTCCCGGTAGGAATCGGTTTCTGTCTTTACTTGCACCGATTGCTTGGTCTCTGTACGCAGTTGATTCATCATCAACCCTGTTTGCTTCCCAATCCTGGGCGTTGTATGCTTGGACTACGGAGATACCGGAAATTACGTTCTCAAGAACCGCTGTGATGTCTCCAGTAGACTCTCTTTGTTGACGGTATTTCCTCTGAACTCTTGTGGAGAAAAGATAGACTAGTGGAATGATTAGAAGTAGCGGAGCAAATAGTACAGCTGCAAGTTTCCAACTCATTAAAACCAGAATCAAAAACGCTGTGCCAAAAGTGACAATGATTCTGATTATCGAAGTAGAGGCGTCGCTAATCACGTCTTCTAGTTGATTCACGTCAGCAGATAAAACGCTCATTAGTTGACCGGTTTGTCTTGAATCATAGTAGGATGCCTCCATGTCGATTAGCGACCTTGTGGCATCTAGACGCAAGTCATGTTGGACCTTGTAACCCAGCGTCTGCCAGCAGTATTCACTAATTCCTTGGAATACTGCTAGGCTGGCGAAGCCGAGGAAAATCAGCAGACCGTAACCAATCGCAAGGTTGTCTGTGACAAGTGGGAATAGACTGTCATCTAGGAGATTTCTCAAACCTCCAAAGAACCCTTCAGTGTCGTTACCTGCATAGTAGTCAACTGCGAATCCAATGAAAACGAAAGGAAGCAAATCTGCGAACCTAGCCATTCCATTTGCCAATATACCGGTTATAGCACGTTTCTTGTACTGCAGACCATATGGTACTACTCGCCAAATTTGATTACCTAGTATCTCGACTTTCGCCGAATTCAACTCTTCTGGTAAGAGATGGTCATACTGGGTTGAACGAGGATTTCCTGCTCCCATATTTGTCCGTTCAGTCTACAGATTATGAAGGTGCGTAATATCATAACATTCATCGCCTACTGTGTACAAGATAATAACATGCGTGCGGTTGCCTTGGTCGGATTGCTAATTTTATCTTCTTTTGGAACAGTTGCTGCGTGGCAACCGCAGACCGATAGCGGAGAAACTATCGGCTTACTGAATGGAAATGTTGATTCCATTCCAATCGACCAAATACCCCAAGTTCCCAAGTATGGATTTTGGGTGCTAACTCGAGAATATCCAGTTCCTTCAACGTGGGTACATGATTTGGCTGACGCCGGAGTAGAGTGCTGGTCGTTCTTACCACAGTCTGCATTCCACTGTGAGTTAAGCGGACACACCCCAGCCCAGTTAGAGAAATTGGAGGTAAATGGCATGATTAAAATGCCGCCCTCCGCAAAATTACATCCAAACTTATTGCCCTCTTTAGAAGGTAAAATGACGTCATGGATGATGGCTAAAGGATTTGGAATGGTAAGCGTAGTTCTATCCGGAGACGAGTTGCCTGAGGATATTCACCGCAGGGGAGATATCGAGGTGCTGTATCATCACTACAGATGGGCAACTTTGGAGGTTAGAACCAGTGGAGTGCATTGGTTATCTGAGCAATCTGAAGTTGAATGGATCGAACCCAAGTTTGAGAGAATCCTCTACAACGATGTAGCAGACGGTGTGATTGCAGGTGATGTTCTAAGGAATGCAACGCAGATGGCTGGGATAAATTCAGCATGGAATGCATTGGACGGTACAGGAATAATCGTTGCAGTATCTGACACGGGTCTTGACAACGGCGTAAACAATACTAACATGCATCCTGATTTCAAAGACCACATCGTTGGAATCCACTCTTACGGTGTAAAAAACAGCGCACGCAGTTGGGTAAATGCACCCTACAATGACGGCGCATCTGACCTTGACTCTGGACACGGCACCCACGTTGCAGGTTCAGTACTAGGAGATGGTACCCAATCCTCCGGGGCAATTACCGGAATCGCACCAGAAGCTAGATTGTACATGCAAGCGACTGAGGTTTATACAGATTGGACCACAGCGGCTGAGAATAATTTCGGATATACAGATGACTACACACTGATGGGGATTCCCGATGACTTATCGACGATGTTCAATCATGCCGCTGCAAACGGCTCACACATCCACACAAATTCGTGGGGAGCTCCTGTAGCAGGACAATACAACTCAAATGCAATGCAGGCCGACCACTCTGCAAGAAACCACAGTGGAATGTTAATCTTGTTTGCAGCAGGAAATTCCGGAATAGATTCCAACAGTGATGGTGAAGTTGACGATGACAGCATTGGTTCGCCTGCAACCTCGAAAAATGTCCTTACAGTAGGTGCTTCAGAAAATGATAGAGGAACCCAAATAACAAGCGAATGGGGTCAATGGTGGACAGCAGATTTCCCACAAGACCCAATCAATTCAGACAAGATGGCTAACAACACCCAAGGTATGGCTGCCTTCTCAAGCCGTGGACCGGTGGATGATGGAAGGTTGAAGCCTGATATATCAGCCCCGGGAACATTCATTCTCTCGACAAAGAGTAGGTCAACAACAGACACTGGTTGGCTAGCACATTCGAATACTGATTACACATACATGGGAGGAACAAGTATGGCTACTCCACTCACAGCAGGGGCAGCCGCATTACTGTACCAACACCTCGACGATAACCTCGGTCACACAGACCCAACCAGTTCACTCCTAAAGGCTATTATTACAGCAAGTGCAAGCGACATGGCTGGCCAATATGGATCGTCAACGAATGGTGCAGGTGAAGCAACTCCCAACTACCACGAAGGTTGGGGCCTTCTCGACTTGGACAGGGCGGTCAATACTTCATGGGTAGATAACGAATCGGTAAACACTGGTGATTCTAGAGCTTGGAAATTTACAGTTCCAAACAGCGCACCAGACCTAAGAATCGCAGTTGCTTGGACCGATCCAGCAAGCACGCCTATCGCATCTGTAAATCTTGTAAATGACATCGACTTCGCTGTTAAAGACCCAAATGGTAACTGGGTAGAATACGGAAATAACCTCGACAACCTGATTGGAACTACGATCTCCAGTCCTGCTGCTGGACAATGGGAAATACACGTAAATGGAACAAACATTCCGACCGGTCCACAACATTTCGCAATGGTAATCGATGCACCTTATTCGATGATCAACCTATCAGCAGATGCTGATGGTGATGGATTCATCGACACAATCGATGATTGCCCGAGCACCAGCGGTACTTCAACACAAGACAAAACCGGATGTCCCGATGGTGATGGTGATGGATGGTCAAACGTTGGTGATGCATTCCCTAACGAGGGAACTCAATGGGCAGATGCCGATAGTGACGGATTTGGAGACAATCCCGGTGGATTAAATCCTGATGCATGTACATCTGTTGTGGGTACCTCAAGTTCCGACAGGTATGGTTGTCCCGATTCTGATTCTGATTCATGGTCTGACCCCGATGGAGGTTGGACTGCAATACAAGGCGCTGACGCTTGTCCTTCTACGTGGGGCAACTCTACACTTGACAGAAATGGCTGCCTGGATGAAGACGGAGATGGCCAATCAGACCTAAACGATGCTCTGCTAAATGATGACACTCAATGGCTAGATACCGATGGAGATGATTACTATGACAATGCTAATCCAGCAACGGACTGGGACGATTGCCCAACCGTCTGGGGTAACTCTACTGTTGACTTGCAGGGTTGTGTAGACACCGATGGAGATGGTGTTTCAGATACAAACGACCCTTGGCCTAACGACCCAACAAAGTCTTTTGATACCGACGGTGATGGTTTTGCAGACAGCGATGATGATTGTCCAACCGTTTGGGGCAACTCTACTAAAATCGTTCAGGGTTGTTTGGATGTTGACGGCGATGGATGGACTGCTAATGATGATGCCTTCCCTAATGACGGCACACAATGGAATGATACGGATGGCGACGGATTTGGAGATGAGCCAACCGGCAATTACGCTGACGATTGTCCAACAACGTTTGGAGATTCGTGGCAGAATGGGACATTAGGTTGTCCTGATGCTGACGGTGATGGTTGGTCCGATTCTGAAGACAGCTTTGATGACGACCAAACTCAATGGAAGGATAGCGACGGGGACGGATTCGGTGACAATATTGGAGGTACGAATCCTGATACTTGTCCAACTGAAGCAGGAAATTCTACTCAAGGTGGAATACTGGGATGTCCTGATGCTGATGGTGACGGCTGGGCTGACATTGCTGATGCTTTCCCAACAGATGATACTCAATACTCTGATCAAGATGGAGACGGATACGGTGACAACATAACGGGAAACAGCCCAGACAGTTGCCCGCTTACCTACGGTAATTCTACCATTGACAGACTTGGCTGTGTTGACACTGATGGAGATGGCTACTCTGATTTGAACGATGATTTCCCTAACGACCCTACACGATACCTTGACACTGATAACGACGGCTATGACGATGCAGAGGATGACTGTCCAACTACGCCTGGAACATCAACCAATGGTGCACTTGGTTGCTTCGATGCTGACCAAGATACGTGGGCGGATATCAGTGACTCATTCCCAATGGATGCAAGCCAATGGAATGACACCGACATGGACGGATATGGAGATAATGCAAGTGGAATAAATCCCGATGCTTGTCCGACTACCTTTGGAAACAGCACCTCGGGATTGTTAGGATGCTTGGATTCTGATGGAGATACTTGGGATGACTTAACCGACCTGTTCCCAAGCGATGAAACCGAGTGGGCTGACAATGATTCAGATGGATTTGGAAATAACATCGATTCTTGTCCTGAAACACTTGGAAATGCTTCAAACGGAAGCATCGGATGTGTCGACAGTGATGGAGATACATGGGCGGATAACAGCGATTTCCTACCGCAAGACCCCTCCCAGTGGCTTGATACTGATGGAGATGGTTACGGAGACAACCTTGCTGGTACCGATGGAGATAATTGTCCGAATGCGGAAGGCTATGCATACCTCGATTTGATTGGATGTCCTGACGATGATCAAGATGGTTGGTCAAACCAAGGCGATGCCTTCCCAGATAGAAGAACGCAGTACAAAGATACCGATGGTGATGGCTATGGTGACAACAATTCACCCGGTGCTGAGTTGGCAGACCATTGGCCAGATGACCCAACCAGAAACACCGCAGAAGTAATTTTGACCTGTGACCCTGAAGATTTCCAAATCGATATTGCTCTAGATTCATCAATTCGTTTCGAATGTTTTGTAACTAACCTAATTCAAAATGATTTAACTGTAAGAGTTGAATGGAGAGCAATCAATTCAATTGATGCTGGAATTAGAACAGCTGTATTCGTTATACCACCGAATGAAACCAAACCGATTGCATTCACCGGTTACATCATTGAAAAAGGTCAGATAAACTCAGTAATCGAGGCTTCAGAGCCGGGAGCAGAATCGTCTATGGCTTTCACTTCTCTCAATATTAAGGCAATTAACTCCCAAGACGGAGATAGTTTCGACGATCTGCTTGACAAGGCAAAAGAAGTCTCGCACCTGCAAGAAATAATCGCAGTAGGAGTGGCAATAATATTGGCACTATTCCTTGCATTCAATGCACGCCGTAATTCTCGCAAGAAGAAGGAGGAGAGAAGAAGGCACCTGCAGCAAAGAATGGCAAGTGTATTCACGATGGAAGAAGGAAATCGGCCGGGAAGATTCCCACCAAACTAAGACCGAATTGGCTAAGAAGTGGACGTCCTCGGAGTAAATACGACGCGGATATGGTGAAGTGGTTATCACCTGAGGTTTCCAACCTCATGTCGTGGGTTCGATTCCCGCTATCCGCACTCTGAATCTAATTCTTAGGAACGTGCGTTAGCCAGTCATGATATGTGAAATAAATCACTTCTCACGCTATCGCCACTCAAGCTAAAACCCACAATCCACACTGTGGTTAGTATGTCAGTTGCACGTCTGAGTTTGTAGCTAGGTGAATTACTCCTGGAGGGCCACTCCAAGTGATTTTGTCGTCAGCAACATTCAGTGCACCATCGCCTTCACTGTGTCCTAGTGTTGCTTTTACCGAGGCGAACGAGCAGTACAAAACAGCGCCATCAAATATCTTGTTGAGCATGTCTGAAACCATTGTAGAATCTGGTCCCATTTCTTTATTCAACTCGTCGATGTAGCCACCGTCGAGAAGTCTAGTTCCTGCCGCTGCGAAAAAAACGAACACCTCATGGCCGTCATCGATTGCCTGTGCTGCACACGCTATTCCGACGATTGATTTAATCGGGTCATTCTTTGGCTCTGATACGAATTTTACGAAAACTTTCTTTCCCATATTTGCCGGAAACATCGATACTGAATAATCATTTCACACCCTCGACGAAAAATAACAACCCTATTTAGTTAAAGAATAATTGAAAGTAATCAATGGCATTTGATTACAACGAGTTGATTCTCGGTGACAAAACTGATGCCTTCCTGAGAAGGTTTGCAATCAATTTAGCAATCTTTGGCTTCTTAGTACACCTATTAGCATGTGTTCTTTACAGGTTTGAATATCTCGATCTGACAGATACGAACGAATTCTTTGATTCCTATCTAGACTCACTTTACACCCCATTCTCAATAATTCTAGCCTACGAAGTTTACGAGTTGATTAGAGCAATTCCAGAGTCTTTCTCTAACTCAATTGGAAAGCAGTTTGAAGTTATCTCGCTACTCGTGGTTCGTGATATTTTCAAGAACTTGGCAGAAATTGACGATTCAACTGTTAACGCAGTAGATTCTGATGTTGTATTCATCGCAGTAGAAGCACTCGCCTTTACAATACTATTTGCAACCGCACTATACTTCAGAAAGATGACCCATTCCTATGGTGATTCAAGCAGAGGCGACCCTGCTATTCAGAGATTCATTAAGCAGAAGCAGACGCTTGCATGCGTCCTAGCATTAGTGTACGTCCTTGTTGCTAGTTACTCATTCACAACGTGGACATTCGGATTTGTTGATGGGGACAATGACTTGAGTCGCACAGTATTTTTCCTAGACTTCTTCACATGGCTAATAGTGTCTGATATCATCATACTACTATCCTCATACAAGCACATTACTGATTTCCTACAACTAGCAAGGAACACCGGATTCGTACTCTCTACTGTAATCATCCGTGTAGGTATTGGAACACCTGGTTACACAGGAGCTGTCCTGTTCATACTATCCGCTCTTCTAGCAACTTCAGTGCTTAGATTAAGCATGTTAGATTGGACAAATCCAACCCCCGAAGAAGAATAATTACCATTTCAATGGACAGCTTGGAAGTAGGAAGCCTGTATACGAAGCATTGGTTTCCATTCAAACGAATAAGAAAGCGATGTTAGTAACCAACATTATTACCGTTAGATAAACACTGATTTTGTGAAGTAAATTGAATTTTTTCTGGTTCCCTTCATCAGTTGCCCGGTTCGTTGCAGGAATAATTACGTAGCAAATCAATGCAAATAATGTTGTTGAGGCAGATATTGCATACTGTGGAATAGTAGGGTTGTCCTCGAAATATAGGGTCACCAAACTGGCTGCTCCTAATATTGCTAGCAGGATGAAAAATTTAGGCCATAGCGCTCTTATAGCCCTTCCAAAATCCTCGATTTTTAGTTTCTTAAATAGCGTTGGTGCAACGATACTGGTCTGAAGAATGATAATTCCCACGATCATACCAGGGAAGTAGTAGTGCATGAATAATCCTAAGAGAACCTAGCATAAAAATTAGAGTGAATAAACTGAATCTAAATCATTACTCTCATCTATCCAAAACACATTTTGTGCACGGGGTATCTAACGGCGTATTTCAACCAAGTAACAGTAGGCTAAACTGCATTACTGCAGCCCCAAAGACTGCCCCGACCACCATATGTCTTGGACGCTTTTGCTCCCTTGCTTGAGGGATTAATTCGTTGTACGCAACGACGGTCATGATGCCTCCGACAAATGCAAGCGAACACCCCACCATGAATGGTGTTAAAATTGGTCCTAGTATTAGCAAGGCGAACAAGGCTCCTAAAGGCTCCGTAAAGCCAGTTGCCATTGCGATAAGTGTTGCTTTCATGCGGCCTCCGCCTCCAGCTTGGATTGGAGCGGCTACTGCGATTCCTTCGGGAATGTTATGTAGAGCAATAGCCGCCATCAGCACCACACCATATTGTGCTGATTCAAGGACTGCAACGCCCATTGCTAATCCTTCTGGAAAGTTATGAATCGCTAAAGCAATCGCAGTTAAGATGCCTGATTTGTACAGTTTGCGCTCCTTTGACATTTCTGTAAAATCCTCACCCTTCTTGGTGTACATACCCACAGAATATACTATGATCATACCAATACCAAATGACAGAGTGATGGGGAGGAAACCGTTTTCCAAGGCTTGTCCGAACCATAAATCAAGTACTGAAACTAAAAGCATAACACCAGCGGCCATAGCGAGTAAGAAGGCCATCATTTCCTGACTGATTTCCTTCACAATGAAGACAATTAATCCACCAATTCCAGTTGCAAGACCAGCCATCAACGCTAGAATAAAAGGAAATACCCATGATTCTGATTCACCCTCTAAACCAGAAATTTGGATGAGCGGTTCCTCAACACTTTCATGCCCACCTTGAGCAACAATGATTTGCAGAACGATTTCGACTGTTAGTGCTAAACCTTCTTTGTGAATCACATCGGGAACGTCGGTCTGGCGGTGGTATTCTTCGTATTCCCATCCATAAAATCCAATAGTAGTTGTACCATATTGGTTGAAAGAACGATGATCACTGTTACCCTGCTGGTTGACTTGAACAGTTGCATCATAGTCATTCCATCCTTCATTATCCAACACAGAGCTTTTAATTTTTGAAATGGAATTAACAAGTTTAGAATCGGATGTTTCAATCCCAAGAGTACCAAGCCCTTTGGATGGATTAAGGTTCGTTGAATCAAGGTTTATGTACAAATCGAGTGTGTCAACATATTCCTGATTTGATTCAATGTAGGCCTGACTGCCAAGTAATCCGAGTTCCTCGCCGCCCCATGTCGCAAATCTGACAGTTGAGTCTAGGTTAACTTCACTTAGTTGTGTAGCAACTTCGAAAAGTTGAGAAACGCCAACTGCATTGTCCACTGCTCCAGGGCTGATGTAAACAGAGTCATGATGGGCGCCAACTAGAATCTCACCGGCGCCTTTACCCGGAAGTTCTCCAGTGACAACTTTAACGCTTCGAGTACCAACATTATTTCCTTCCCAGAAACCATCCAATGAAGCATAAAGGGTAGGATCATCATTTGCTTGTTCTATGTATTCGTGGAATTTGTCAGCAGTACTTGTCGAGATGTAAATGTAGGGAATTAACGAATCAGCATATTGGCCCCCATAGGCCTCAGGGAATGGAACAGTACGGCCATTTTCCTGAACGGTTACTGAACGGAACGGAGGGGTTTCAACACCCTCTGTGTATATCATTACAACACCTGCGTTTCTATCTATTGAGTCTTTGTAAATCTCAGCTAGGCTTCGTGAATTATCATAATTGATCATTACAGCGAGATTGGTTAAGTCACCAATGCTCTCGAATTGCTCTGCTGAACCATTGTTGAGGAAAGTAAGCATATTGTCATGCTTGTGATTAGCGCCCGAATAGCCAAGATAGGTGAAGGTTTCAATATGATTTAGATGACCTGTTTCGTCAATGGCAATTCTTCCAGAACCTGCAGTTCCATCGGGTAATCCCGGGCCATTTTGTAACCCCTGCTCTAATTGAGCATGCATGAGTATTTGATGCTCGTCAGGATCAGCATCAACGAACCAGGCCCCAGTTACCTGAAATTCTTCGACCTTCACATTTTCAAGTCCAATTTCTGTAAAGCGTTGGCTTATGTATTCGGTTGCGAGGTTTTCTTCGGCAGATCCCGCCACTCTTGGACCAAAGGAAGCAATGCGGTCAATATCTTCAAACACGTCTGAATTATTTATTGAAAACGAAACCTCATTTTCTTCATGTAGAAGGAACTCGTAACTTAAACTGGATAACAAGACAATAGTCGATATTACGCCAACAATAGTCAGCGTTCTATCCGAAGATGGCCTCATATTATTTCCGAGAAGCAACTTGTTGATAAATTTAGGGCGCCCTAAAATTGATTATTTATACTCGAACTCTTAGATTTTGAGATGATTACTCAGATACCCATACAAATGGCTAGAGAGCCAAGTAATGCCGTTGCATTAAGAAACCAAAAGACAGGTCGATGAGGCATTTTCCAGTGAATATCGAATGAGTTCTCTCTGACTCAACCTTGATATCCCATCAAAAATTAGGGGCACCATGGGAGAAGAGAAATCGCCTTTCAATCTTGATGATTGGGATTCAGACATTTCCAAAATCGAGGACTTGTAATGCTAAAATCTCTTTATTGGCGAGTCAATTTTTTCCTGAAAAACCGGAAGTCAATACGATTTGTCAATCGCCTTGGCAAAGACGTGAAAGCAGTAATCGTTGAGACAAAAAACGGCGTGTTTGCGGTTGATCCTGCTGATTTGGAAGTTGGTGCAAAGCTTAGAAAACAGGGCGAGTACGGTATTGGTGAAATAAATCAAATCTCACAATTAATCAACAGTCAATCATCAGTATTGATTGTTGGTGCTCATCTAGGCTCGATAGCCATTCCAATTGCGAATATTTGCTCGAAATTAATTGCAATAGAAGCCAACCCAAATAATTTCAGATTACTAGAAACCAATGTGAAATTGAATAACACTTCAAACATAACAATACACAACATCGCAGCGAATGACAAGGAGGAAAAAATCAAATTTCAATTAAACACGGTCAACTCTGGTGGCAGTAAAAGAGTCCCTATCACCAACCGTTACGCCTACACATATGATAATCCAAAAGTGATAGATGTTCAAGCATATTCATTAGATAATTATCTCTTAGAGAAGGAGTTCGATTTAGTATTAATAGACATTGAAGGCTCTGAGTATTTTGCTATGAAAGGGATGCCTGACATCTTATCTAAAACCAAAAACCTCGTTGTTGAATTTTTACCACACCACATAACCAATGTTGCAGGAGTTGAACTTTCAGATTTCCTTGGAAATATCCCAAAGCATCTAACAAAACTAACCATTCCCTCCAAGAACAAAACTTACCCGATTGATGAAGGCATAGTTACTTTACAACAAATGTTTCAATCGGGGCAGGGTGATGATGGAATAATATTCCACAATTGAAATCCTCGAGGTGCAAGGCCTCCCCCGTTTCAGGGGAGGCTCTGCAAATTGCGCACTGCGTTAGTTGATCACGCAGCAGGCTGCCAATCGGTGCCGTTCCACCAAAGCATGCTTCCATCGTCCATCTGGCGCCATGTGTGTCCAGCATCATCTGTCCACTGTTGCAAAACTTTTGGCTCAGCAACAACAGGTTGGGCTACGACAGGTTGTACAACTGCTTGAGCCTGGTATGTTGGCTGGGCTGTAGCACCGGTTTGTGTTTGATAGGATGTTTGTGTTGCGTAACTCGTGGTAGTGGCTTGACCGCTAGATGGTTGAGCGGTGAATATTGTTCCCTCATTCATTGACATTGGATTGCTTACTCCGCCTTGAGCGAAATTTTTGCTAATGTCTCCACTATCTTCTCCTCGTCTCATGAATAGAAGGCCGCCAACTCCTGCTAAGACTAGGATTCCAATTACGATATATAGATAATTCATCCAACCGCTGTCTTCGTCTTCATCAGACGATGTTTCGTCCCCGGTTCCTTCTCCTTCATTTGTTTCGTTTTCTTCGTCTACAGGAACCTCTACTTCAGGGACAGGTGGCATCAATACCTTGTCAATTACGTGTATAACACCGTTAGATGTGAACACGTCTGCAGTAACTATTCCTGCATCATTGACCCCTGGACTTGCTGAGATTGTAACGTTGTCACCGTTTACCATTGTGAGAGTGTTACCATCAATAATATCTGCAGCTGTGAATGTACCTGCATAAACGTGGTAAAGCAAGATATCTGTCAGATTCTCCTTTCCTGATACGCTATCGAAGGATCCTAGGTCGATTCCTGCATCTGCGAATGCCTGATCAGATGGCGCAAACACTGTGAAAGGACCTTCGCCTTCTAGAGTCTCAACTAATTCTGCCTGAATCAAGGCTGCAACCAGAGAGGTGTGCTCTCCTGTACAGGATGCTGTCCTTACGGTATCGTTTGGTGTATCGGTTGGCATCAGAACCTTATCGATGACGTGGATTACACCGTTGCTGGTGTCTACATCCGCAATGGAGACTGTTGCATCATTAACCATTACCGAATCACCGACAGTGAAAGCAAGTGGCTGACCATTTTCGGCGGTTGCTACACCACATTCCGCTACATCGGATGATGGCACCGCACCTGATACTACGTGGTACAATAGAATGTCAGAAAGAGTCTGCTTACCCTCTGGTGTGTCAAAAGATGCTAGATCGATTCCTGCATCGGCAAATGCCTGATCAGTCGGTGCGAAGACCGTGAAAGGACCTTCTCCTTGCAGAGTCTCCACAAGTTCTGCTTGCGCTAATGCTGCAACTAGGGATGAGTGGACTCCAGTACACTGAGCAGTCCTTGCAATATCGTTTGGTGTGTCAGTTGGCGACAATACCTTGTCTATTACGTGTATTACACCGTTGCTTGTTGCTACATCAGCCATTGTTACTGTTGCATCGTTTACCATAACAGATGAACCTACAGAGAAAGACAGATTCTGACCGTTTGCTGCAGTGGCATCCATACAATCCGATACTGCGGAGGATGGAACCTCTGAAGTTACAACGTGGTAAAGCAAAATGTCATTTAAAACATCTTTTCCTTCAACTGTATCTAATGCTGCTAGGTCTATTCCTGCATCTGCGAATGCTTGGTCTGTTGGTGCAAAGACTGTGAATGGACCTTCACCTTGTAGTGTCTCTAGCAATTCAGCCTGGATGACTGCTGCTACCAAAGAGTTGTGAACGCCTGTACACTGTGCTGTTCTTGGAATGTCGTTTGGTGTAGGAGTCGGCATCAACACCTTGTCAATGACGTGAATGATTCCATTGCTTGCTACCAAATCGGTTGCAGTAACAGTAGCTCCGTTGACCATTACAGTTCCTCCAACTGTGAAGGATAGCGGATTGCCATTAACTGTAGATGCTGACATACAATCTGTCACGTTCGCTGCAGGTACCGCACCTGCAACAACGTGGTAAAGTAGGATGTCTGTTAGAGTCTGCTTTCCTTCTGGATTGTCTAAAGCAGCAAGGTCGATTCCCGCATCTGCAAATGCTTGGTCAGTTGGTGCAAAAACAGTAAACGGACCGTCTCCTTGTAGAGTTTCAAGCAACTCTGCTTGAACTATGCTTGAGACTAGGGAGTTGTGCACTCCGCTGCATTCTGCTGTTCTCGGAATGTCGTTTGGAGTGTCTGTTGGCATCAGAACCTTGTCAATAACATGAATGACACCGTTGCTTGTTCCAACATCTGCAGCAGTGACGTTTGCATCGTTTACCATAACTCCAGAGCCTAGATTGAAGGACAATGTTTGACCGTTTACTGCAGCCGCCGTCATACAATCAGATAGTGCTGTAGATGGCACATTTCCTGATACTACGTGGTAAAGTAGAATGTCGGTCAATGTTTCCTTTCCTGCGGGGTTATCGAGAGATGCTAGGTCAATTCCAGCATCAGCGAATGCTTGGTCTGTAGGAGCAAATAGCGTGAAAGGACCGGTTCCTTGTAATGTTTCGAGCAACTCTGCTTGAACTACAGCAGATACAAGGGAATCATGAATTCCTGTGCATTGAGCAGTCCTTGGAATATCGTTTGGTGTGTCAGTTGGCGACAATACCTTGTCGATAACGTGAATCACTCCGTTGCTAGTTGCAACATCGGGCACTGTTACATTTGCACCGTTGACCATTACGCCATCGTTTACTGTGAATGATAGAGTTTGGCCATTTGCTGCGGTTTCAGTCATACATTCCGTGACGTTGCTGGAAGGTACTTCCCCTGATATCACATGGTAGAGTAATATGTCGGAAAGGGTTTCCTTTCCAGCAGGGTTGTCCAGTGCACCTAGGTCAATACCTGCATCTGCAAATGCCTGGTCTGTAGGTGCGAAGATTGTGAACGGACCTGGTCCTTGTAGGGTTTCGAGTAGTTCAGCTTGTACTACTCCAGCAACAAGTGCATCGTGGATTCCCGTGCATTGTGCTGTTCTTGGTATATCGTTTGGATTATCGGTTGGAGTCAGAACCTTATCGATTACGTGGATTATTCCATTGCTTGAAATGACATCTGTCATTGTTATATTAGCGTCATTAATCATCACACCGTTCTGTAGCGTAAACGCAACTGGTTGCCCATTTGCAGCGACCGAAGTCATGCAATCAGTTATGTTTGTGGATAGAACCTCTTCGGATATTACGTGGTATAGTAGTATATCTTCCAAGATTGCTTTGCCTTGTGGATTGTCTAATGCCCCAAGATCAATTCCAGCCTCGACGAAGGCTTGGTCTGTGGGTGCAAATACTGTAAATGGTCCAGGTCCCTCCAATGTAGTGAGTAAATCTGCTTGCAATACAGCACTTACTAGACTGTTGTGAATTCCGGTAAATGAAGCAGTAGCGGGGATATCCATAGGGGGCATTAGAACTTGGTCAATTACGTGGATTATCCCGTTAGACGATTGTACATCCGCAGTAGTCACTGTCGCTGTGCCGATAGAAACGGTTGCTCCATTAACCGAGAACTTTGCTTTGTCGCCATTTGCCATAGTTGCAACCATTCCATCTGTAACTGCACTTGATGCCACAGATGCTGTTACTACGTGGTACAGCAGTATGTCAGTTAGCATATCTTTTTCTTCTTGGGTTTGGAAATTAGCCAAATCAATTCCAGCATCATCAAACGCTTGGTCTGTTGGAGCGAACAAGGTGAACGGCCCCGTGCCTTCCAAAGTCGTATTAAGTCCAACGTGGGTCAATGCAGCTAGTAGCGAACCGTGTACACCTGTTCCTGCAGCATTTGTTGGTATGTCGTCGCTAGCGTCTGCTGTTGCGTTCAGTGGGAATGCAGAAGCAACGAGTATAGTCATCATCATGAATGTTAGAACTCTATTCATAATATTATCACACGAGGGTGGGG
>Ga0163109_10001706_pt1 | contig 17342 bp, 31 predicted proteins | sample CRUFie1St13metaG_FD_108704 | JGI IMG/M metagenome (GOLD analysis project Ga0163109, IMG submission 108704) | Marine microbial communities from the Costa Rica Dome - CRUD Field 142mm St13 metaG | ecosystem: Environmental > Aquatic > Marine > Oceanic > Photic zone | place: Costa Rica: the Eastern... | reverse complement strand
TTTAATTCAAATTTCTTTAAAGGTTTGTCACCTGTACCAGATCTACTACTGCTACTGTTTCCATTATCCAACGGCATACCTATCACTCCTTACAATGTGCATGATTGCTTTTCTTTTCTTATCTTTGCTGTATTCTCGCCAACCCTCTGCAACAGCAATATCTGGATAATTCTCCCAGATATATTTCTGGATTGTTCGTATAAATTTTAAAGTTTCTTTTGCGCCACCCTGGCAAAGAAACATAGGAAAGTATAATATTTCACCATCATCATTAGCGCACCTGGCATAAGCTTCATTGCCATGCCAAAGCTGGTCATCTATTTCGTGTCTTTTAAAAAATCCCCAGGTACAAAAACCAATACATTCCAGCTTCTTCTTTTGCCTGGTAAAATGTAAAAAATATTTATTATGATCTACAGCATAACCAATAGCATTTTTAATTTCCCAGGATTTCCAATCCCCAAATTTTTCGGAATTCAGTACAAATTCCATTATTTTACCTAGTGCATACGTGTCGGAGCCAGCATTAAAAGCTTCCATTAAGGGGTCTTTGCTCATACAGCTGCACCAAAAACACTATAATCCATATCAGCAACCATTTGATTGGGTCTAAAATTTCCAGATCCCTCACGAATTCCAACAGCTAAATAACGAAAAGCATCACTTGCATGGCTAGAAAAATCGTGGACAGGGGTATTTTTAAATGTCCTCATACGATCATTCCAGGCTCTGTGATAATGCCTTAGACTTTCCAGCCCCACTTTCGTATTCTCTTTATCAAACCAGCAACGAGGAATAAGCAATTTTGCTGCATGGATACCATCCTCAATGGGTAATTTGGCGACAACTCTAAAACTAATACCCAGATCATAAGCAATTTCCCTTCTGCTTTTACCTGTTCCTAACTCTCTAACCTCAATATCATGTGGCGCATAATGATCTCCATAAGCATAATCTTTGCTTTCCAGAACCCTCTGATAGTGTGGTAAGCCCTCATTCCTGGCTTCATAGTAATCAATAATATGTACAGCCCTACCTATTTTCTGAATAAACCAGATAGCTGTACTGTCATTCACACCCAGATCCCAGAAAGTTTCAACTTTATGTGTAGGATCATAAGGAACATTTGTTATTTGTTTTTCGATCTTCTCTAGCTCTTTGGCATAGATTGCACCAGGTATTGCAGCTGTCCAGCTACATTCATACTCCTGGTTAAACTGATCCTCTGACATAGAAAGCTTGGCACTCTCTAATTCTTCATCATCCAGGATTTCTGTTTCACTCGCTTTGAAAACAGCCCTATACCAATCCTTTTGACCCTCTGCTTGCTCCCATACCTCATAAAAAGTATTTTGCATTCCATTGGGTGTTCCCAAAAATATGCAGCCCCCCTTACGATCTGATAGGCAGGGTCTAACAACCTCTGGAAATAATGTGCTGCTTACTTGCGCTGTTTCATCAATCACACACAGATCTAAATAAATCCCACGTAAACTATCTGGGTTTTCCGATCCTAATAATAAAATTCTTGCACCATTAGGAAGATCACACCTCAGTTCTGTTTCGTGATATTTTACACCTGGTATAACTTTCGTATATTGTTTTACATAATCCCAGGCTACCTGTTTTGCCATTCGGTATGTAGGGGCAATATAAGCCATCCTGGGGGCTTCTTTCTCACAGATGATAGCTTCCCTCAATAAATGGTTTATAGCCATTACTGTCTTACCAAAACGCCTGTGACACAGTACTACTGACCATCTATGTAAACTTAACTGTTTATGCAGCTTATTTTGTAATGGTCTAGGTCGATAAGGGATCTTAATTACTTGTTGCAATCGCTTGCCTTTTCTTAGCAGTTTTTGCACTATCCTTAAACGCTTTGGCTGTGGGTGCGCCCTCTGATCCTGGCTTTCTCATTCGTTCCCCAGAACCAGCTTTTATCCTCGCACGCTTTGCATGAATATTGTCATACAATCCTCTCTTCTTCATTTGCCGTATCCTCCAGGCTTTCTTGGCTTTGGCTTTTTAGGCATGACATTCTCCGTTAGTTTGTTAGATACTATTTGATGGCTGATATATAAAAAAAGTTCGCGCAGATTTTGGGGAGGGTAGGGGTCGCCTACATCACAAAATCAGCTGGTAATAGTAATGGTAAACCCTACCAGATGCCCTAAACTCCAATAAAATAAGGATGTCAGCTGCTAATTGTCGTTAAAAAGTCGCTGAACTATTATTAAAATTAAAACCCTTGCGCGTGATCGGTCGAACACACAGAGAATAAGAACCTAATTATCCTCTTCACCAGGTATATCCCATCCTAATCTAAATTCAGCCTTTAACCCTGTAGCAACGTCAGCTGGCTTATTCCTTATACCACCTAACGGCTGTAATTGCCGTCTAATCTTATCCAGGTTATCCAGCTTTATTCTTCTCCATGTAGCTTCTGTCATAGTTGTTGGTGGTGCAGCATCTAACAGATCCTTCATTTCATCAGCTATAATCTCTCCTTGTATAGCCCTGGCAGCTTGATACCTCTTAAAAATTTCTTCATTTTCTTGAATATGGCTCATAACTGTCTGTCTATGAGGAAAACCCTCATTATTCTTGCAAATAGATTTCATGCTTTTACCAGCCATTAATTCCTTGAAAATAATGTCTAATATCTCTTTTGTTACAAGCTTGCTCATGGTCTTATTTTTTTAAAAAAAAGCAGCTGAAAATTCCAATGTCAGAAAAATGAATTAACAGCTGCAAGTTAGGCACGATAACTATGAAAATTAAAAAGTTTCATAAGGCAATAATGTCCGAGCTTGTTAAACATTATTACTAGCAGTGATAAATAAGATGCTTTGCCTAGTGTAAAAAGGGATATGAATATCAAGATTTAAGACAAAGCACCTCATTATAACCATTTAAAATAATGATTGAGTACATTTAGTCAATCTTTTTTGTGATATTACACGCACAAAGCTTGACATTAAATGTCACAGTTATTATATTAATAGTAGATGTTAACAAAGAGAAAGGAAGAAAAAGGGATGAAAAGGCTGGTTCATGGGACACCAATTACTCCAAAAAGGTTTCTCCACCAATTAAAAGGACACAGCTTTTGTGTTTCATATATGCACAAAGAGCAAATAGAAGATTGCATTAATCTTGTCGGTGAGAATGAAATTCTGATTTTAGACAATGGTGCTTTTACTGCTTGGAAAAAAGGCATTACTTTGGATGACAATCATTGGAATGGTTTTTATGCCTGGGCAAATGATGTGATGGATAGATGCCCAAATGCTGTGTGTGTGATACCAGATGTTATTAATGGTTCTGAAGAAGAAAATATGATGTTGATTTCAGAAGCCATTAAGGGAAATAAACTTAAATATCCAGAAAGAGCAATGGCAATATGGCATTTAAACGAAAGTTTAGAAATGCTTGAGAAATTATATAGGATTTTTAATTTCATTGGTTTTGGTTCTTGTGCTGAGTATGACATTGCTAGAAATGGTGAAGATAGTGCTTACATGGCAAGAATTAAAGAGGTTTGGGCTAATATGGCTTGGTGGTCAATTAAGCATGATATTGATAGACCCTGGATACACATGATGAGAGGTTTGGGAGTTTTACACAAGATAGCTTTTGATAGTGCTGACAGCTGTAATATTGCCATGAACCATTGCTATAAAAGAAATAAAACAATTCACCACGTTAAATTATTTGCTGATAGATTGACAGCGAAAGTTAATAAGCTGGTTCTACCAGATTTGCCATTATTTAATTTGGCAGCTGCTTAATGGAAAATTCAAAAAAAGTGATTTTAGATTTGTTTGACTTGGCTGACATTAGCCATGAACCAGGTGAAAGACAAACAGATTTAGAAGATTTAATTACTGCTCAAACAATCAAAGAAAGGGATAATGATAATGAGTGCTTATTTAGTTAAACCAGAACATATTAGACAATTAGTTTATTGGGCTAAACAGCCTTGCAGACATTTAAACAGGTATAATATTTATACCAAAAGAGTATTGCCAGAAACAACATTTAAGATGGCACAATGCCTGGCAATGGCTAACATTTTTAGTGTAAAAGCCAGGTATGGTGACAAGGATTATAATGATGATGTTTGTATGGAATATCTTACTGATGTTACTCTTTATTTAGATAAATATAAGTTAGATCATAAGCTTACAGCTGCTGATATTTACAATATGTGTAGTTGTTTGAGTTATCAATCTTGTGAGGTTGATGATTGGCTGCAATCAGACGCATATTGGTTAATTAGCCATATTAAATCTGAAGCTGCTAGAATAATGGCAAGTAATGCAAAACAGAAATGGGAATATGACCCCAAAGCAGAGCCTGTTGTTGATTATGATAATTATGGGATGTTAGTACAATAGAAAGGGATATTATGGATCTTGTAGTCTTAAATGAAATTATTGATCTTCCAGAAAATAAAAAACTGAAAGAGGAAATAATTGAAAAAGTAAGAATAGAGAAACAAAGAAAAAGAGCCATAGAAATTATTAAGGCTAGAAAGGGATATTATGTATATTACAGGAGCAATTGATTACATTCATTACAGTAAAGCTTTTGATAGTAATGTTAGCCCACTTGAGCAAGAAATTTATAAGCCAATATTTAAATGTTATGCTGGTAAATATTTCTTGGGATCAGCTGAAAATCACATAGACCTGGCTCAATTAATGGTTGAACATGGTTTAGCTAAAACTACCAGCTGTAATTTTAATAATTATCCAGCAGCTGTTAGAATTTTTGATGATGCTCTTGATATTTATAATTGGAAAGTAAATAAAGTAGCTTAACCAGCTGTAAGTTTATTAAAAACATTTTCAAACGAATTAAGCAGCTTCGGCTGCTTTTTTTGTATCTTGTAATGTAATTTTATCAAAGCATCAAAATAATCTCTTTTAACTGTTCTTCTATCCTTATGAAACATTTTAGCTAATACACTCCATTTTGCTCCACGTTGTCTAAATGCAGCTGTGTGCGCTACCGACCATAAAAGCTGTCTATCAGCTGTGTGGCAATGATCCAGCAAAAGATGTAAAATGATTTCATACCTGGTAACTTGCAATGTAGTTGCCCTGGGCAAACTTGGCTTATAAACAACATCACTATATGACAGCCATTCAGTTTTATAGCTAACCCAGGATGCTAATTTTTGTTTTCTTATAGCTGGTGGAAGCCTACGTTCAGTTTCAGCAGCTTCAATAAGCCATTCATCTAATTCTTCAACATTACCTGGTAACATTTAGCTGATTAAATAATTGCTGCAAAAATGGTTTTTTCTGATTTTCATCAAGTTTAAATATCTGATCCAGGATTTTAACATAATTGGATCGTGACATTTTTTTCTCTGCCAGCTTTAAAACTTTCTGCTGTAAATATTCAGTTTTGATCTTTTCACTGTTATGGCTGTTAACTTGAACAGCTTTAAAATAATTAGCATTACTTAGTTTTGCAGATTTAGAAACAATTTTTTGGATATTGTTTCTAATCTGCTTATCACCATAAAGTTTATGGCTATTAACAGTATTCTCGTCATCATTTTTCATGTGTCAATCCCAAAAAAAGTTACTTGTTAAAATATCCTGTCTTTATTTGTCACGCTTTGGGTAATAAATCTCGGTTACACAGCCACATTTTTTGCAGAAATAAACTCTTACAAATACCCATTTTTCTTGATCAAAATCCCTATCAATCCCATCTTTATCACCTTGCCAAACAATGCAGCTGTCACAGTTTTCACATCTCATTCCAATATTCCTGGTCTACCTAGTGGGGGCTTACTAAAATGGTTGTGTCTTGCCCAATGCTCAAAGAAAAACGCATACGTTTCATCATGCAATGAACAATCATAAAATTCATGGTGAATGATCTTAGCTAAAATAATAACAGCTTTCTGACATTCTTCTAAAGTTTGGAATTCTAATAAAACAGTTAGGAGGGTGATAATTCCTTCTTCTTTCTATCCCTTTTTCTGCTGTTGTTTTGATACCAGCTTACGTCTTTTTGTTTTTTATTTTTACGCATCTGGAATAAATCGTTTAACATGGTTTCTTCGTGCATCAGCATAGCTGTAACCATTGCATTTCTTTTTAAATCTAAAACTGATTTTAAAGCTTCGTAAACGTCTTTTAAGCTTTTACATATAAACACCAATGCCCCAGCTGATTTAAGCAGTGTATGAACTTCTTTTTGGTTAATGGTGGCATAGTTGCCTGGTCTTTTTAACTCAATAAAGATTGCTGGCTTGCCAGGTGTAATGATTTCGAGATCGCACCACCCAGGTTTAAAACCCATACGTTTTAATTTTTTATAAAATTGTGGTTTGTTACCCTGGCTTTCATTTGGTGAATGATGATACACACTATTATCTGGTAGGATTAAATCAAGAAGATTGCAGACCTGTACTTGTAGATCACTTTCTTTTGCGTACATTATTCTTCTCGTTCAATGTAAAAATCGTTAGGCTGCACAGCACCATCTGTTCTTTCTAAGATTTTCATCATGTATTCTGGTCTAGGAATAACTTTTTCTTTGTGTCCAAAAGGTAGTGTCCATCTTTGAATTATCTTAGCGTGTTTAATTCCTAGCATACGTGCCATTTGCCCATACGATAAATTCTTAATTTTAATATACTGTCTTAGTGTCATTTACATCCTTTTGTCTTTTTATGTCAGGGCTGGCTGGTTAGTTTATTTACGGATCTATTGTATGAAATGCCAGCCCTGGCTAACAAATAGGCAATTTAAAAGTAAAATTTGGAAATACTGTAAAAATACCTAAATGTTGACATCTATTATATTGACAATTTATGACATTTCAATAAGATTTTGACAATTCACGAAAATAATATAAAAAAAAGTGGATAAGAGCCTTATCGAGCAGTGAGGTAATAAGAAGAAAGGGATATTTTACAATGAATACAATTTTTGATATGAATTCCTCGTGTGTAGGAGGGAAGAGAATGTCAAAAGAAATATCAAAAGTACTAAAGCGATATGTGGAGAATTCACCTGTAGCCAGGGAAGAGATAAGGTCAGCTGTTGGAGTAGATCGTTCAACAATGTCCAGACATTTAAATGGAAAGATACCATTAACATACCAAAAAATTCAAAGTTATGCACAAGTATTAGGTATTCATGTGCATCAGCTAACAGGAGTAGAGCCAATACCTTTAATTGGTAGGACATGGAATACAGAAGATGTATGGCGAGTTAAAATTTTTGATAGTTTAACAGATACAAAAAAATATATTTATCCAGATATAGGTTACAAAAAAAACTATGCTGCCATTATGAAAGCACCAGATGAACAAGCACCCTGGTTAAATAACAACATCCTAATTTTTGATGCAGAAAACATGAAAAAAGAGGTGCAGCAAGAAGATTTAGAAAGATGGTCTTTTGTAAAATATATGGTAGATGGTGAAGTTAGATACAAAATATGTATTGTTTATTCACTTGCTTTTAGACCAGGACAGCCAAGACAATATGAGATTTATATGCCTTATTTTGGTAGGCAAAATAGAGAAGAAAAAAGTGTAGAGGTTAAATTTATTTGTCCTGTAAAACATTGGGTACATTCAGCTGCTTGCTCAAAGTGGATCACTAAAAATGTGGGAGAGGACTAAAGTATGCAAAATGTAAATAAAATAAATAAACAAAAATCTGTAGTATCTATCGAGAAAGATAATCGTAACCATATTTTAGCCCCACCAGAATTCCAAACTGAAGAGGAAAAGGAAGCCCTAAAACATTCAGCATTAATTTGTATTGCTAAATATATGAGTGATTACGATTTTATAGTTTATAAAAAAATAGGTAAAGTTATAAAACCTAACACTCAATTTAAAGAAATAAGAACATATTTTAATAATTCAGCAGCTAATCACGCATTGGCAGCATTACTTTTTTCAAATTATTATCACAAGGTACATCAAACAAAAACACAACTAGCTTGGCACGTTGGAATAAGCAGAAATTCAATGTCAGATAAAATAGATCATTGTGTAAAAAAAGATTACGTAACGAAAGATAAAACTAAATATAGTGCGTCACCATTCTTTGTTAGCGCATATTTAGACTATGCGAAAAGATCAGCTGGTAAAATGGCAGAATTAGCAAATAAAATTGCTAGTCACATGAACGTCTATAATCAGTTAGAAAATGACAACTAACTTGGTGCGTGCATTGTCACTTTTTATTTAAGTGATGCGTAAAATGTCATTTTAAGCTTTTAAAATAAAAACACGTATTTATAATCTCTAATAACAAAACAAAGTTATTAGGGATTTTTTTATGGATATAAAATGTACAGACTATAAGCATCACTCAAATCCATTATCAAATCCTTTGTCCTGGGTATTCTTTCAAAAGTTTTTTGCTAGACCAGCTGTTGCTGAAGCCCAGGCAATTATTAAAAGGAGTGGGAGTACAGCTGAAGAAATCAAAGAAGCTGCAAAACTTTGCCAGGCACTTGACCAAAACATCAATGGGAGTGCATCAGCACCCATGATTGGGGGAAAATGTGTAGAACAGGCTTGTGATTTACACTTTTTAGAAAATCGACCCTCTGAAATGGCTTGTGAACAGGCATATCAAGATTTTTTGAAGTATGAGTCACGAACATGGGATGACGGCTCAGACAAGCTTAAAACGGATCTGGTGGCAGATGAAATATTCCAGGTAACAAATGTAGCTATTGAGGGCTTAAAAGAGATATTTGGGGGTAGAAATGAGCAAATTACCAATCAAACACAGTTTGTAGATTATGTTCCTGGTCTTGAGTTAAAATATTTTACAATTCCAGATTATATTGATTGTGTAGATCTAAAAACGAAATGGACACGACCATCTAAAATTACAAAATCTGGGATCAGCAAGGGAAGCCTACCATCAAATTTAACAGGACAATTTCTTTTACCTAATCTGTATCAGTTTGCTGGCTTTAAAATGATGACAGGTAAATCACCGATTGCTTTGTACGTAAACAAAGATGAGTACAGAGTTTTTTCAAAACATACCTGTGATGAAATGAAAGATGATTATTTAGATGATGTGATTGCAGATATTAAAAAAAGATTACGTGCTATCGAATTACAAATTAAAGCTGCGCCAAATAAATTTTGGCTGCTTGGAATGAACCCAGCTGATTTTTCTGATCTTGCCTGGCAACAGCCACCAGCTGTTATTGATTATTACAAAATCTTACAGGGGCAAGTGCAATATGAAATGGAATTGAATCAATCACAATTTGAAAAGGTGCAAGATGAATTCACAACTAGACCTTGATTATAATCCTGTTAGAAAAGATGCCCCAGAAACATCTGTAGATGCTTTTGCACATCTTAAAAGATTTAAGCTGGCTGACCAGGTTTTATACCACTTGTATATTAAAGGTGCTTATGGGGCTACCAATTCAGAATTGGTGTCTATTATAAAACGTAATCCAAATTCTATTCAGCCCAGGACAGCTGACCTATCAAGGAGCAGCAAACAATATATAATGCAGCATCCAGAGGGAATAAAAAGATTTAACAAATATAAAAATAAGGAAATTGTTTGGGTCATTACACCAGCTGGCGCAGCATATTTAAAAACTAAAAGTGATTTGAGGACATAATGGCAAAAAAAATTCCAGATAAATTAGTACAAATAATAAAAGATTGTGGATTAACAATCCAAGAAAGTATCTGGGATTGTCATGGTACTCATGTCATTTATCATAGTGCTTTAGAAAAAATAGCAGCACATAAAAAAATAGTATTTGATGATCCTCATGTTATTCACAGCGATCCAAAAGAAAAGATATGTGTAATGAAAGTTTCTGGCAAAATGAATGACAGACTAGAATGGTCAATCGGTGAAGCTGCACCTTATAATAATAAAAATTCTTATCCTTATGCCATGTCGGAAAAAAGAGCAAAAGACAGAGTGATTTTAAAATTAATTGATGTAGCTGGGGATGTTTATTCTAGTGAGGAAGCTGATTGGGAAGAGGAAAAAAGAAAAAAAGATAAAGAAAATCCGAATGTAAAACCAGCTGCAATTCCAGAAAAAAAGAAAGTTGAACCTGTCGAGCAGAAATCAACAGCTTATTCAGAAAAATATCCTATCCTACCAAACTTTGAAGATTGGCATCCAGGACAACATGAAAAAGTACAGGGATTGTATTCGTTAAAAGATATACAAAATTGGAAAGAAACAGATGGGAAGATAGCTAAACATTTTTACCATCATGGAAACGATAACCAAAAATTGCTGTGCATTAGTTTAATGCGCTGGCTAAAGAAACAAGAGAATAGTGCCAAAGAACAAGGGAGAGATATATGAAAGGTGAAATGCCAATCTTTAATAATAGCAATACGAAACAATATAAAAATCAATTTGCACAAACAGTTGCTGGATCAGCCTGGTTAAATACCAAAGATCCAGATGATCCTTTACGTACACAAAAAATAAAAGAAGTATCTGATTTAATTTTAAAATATAATCTAAGTTTATACGTTAAAATTAGTGATACCAATGGTGGTGATTACACACAGCATACAGCTTTAACAGCTATAAAATTATTTGCCCAGGGAGAAAGGCTAGATAATCCTGTTAAAAAAGCAGCCCCACCAAAAGACGATTATTATTCTGAAAACAAAACAGAGGTTAAAGATGATGACGCAGAAGAATTATTCGACAATATCTGATGCACCTGGTTTGCTAAACATTGGTCAGCTTACGGAATTAATTTGGGGCGAAAAAAATAGTGCCAACTATCAACGTACACTAGATCATCTAGTTAAAAATAATGTTATCCCATCTTTGAAAATAGGAAAGAGATACTTTGTCAAACGTAAAGATGCTGAAATATGGCTTAACAGCACACATAGAAGCACATCCGAATAAAATAAATTTAATCCTGGATGGTCAACCATATATTGTTGAAGTTGACGACCCTTATTGGTTTGATTTGCTTATGCTTTCCCTGGCAAAAGCTAAACTTGAAACAAAAAAAAGCCCCCAAAAGGGGGCTAGTAGTGTAGGGAGATAGTCTTATTATTTTTGTGAAAAGTTATATCTTTGCTGCTCCATAACAATTGGATTTTGTATTGATAAAGTTTGATTTAATCTAGCTGTTCTTCTTTCAACATAAGCAGATGTTTTCATCCAATGACCATAAACTTTTCTAGTTGTTTTAATGTCTGAATGACCCATTAATTCCATAATATCTTCATCTTCAAAACCAGATTGTGAGATTAGAATAGAAGCATAATGATGTCTTAGGTAATGCCAATTAATTGTTTTAACTCTGGCTTTTTCACAAGCTAATTTAAGCTTTTCACCAAACCTAGCTGCACTAGTTATCTTACCTGTGCTACTAGGAAAAATTAAATTTTTCTTATTTTTGTATGGTGTTTCAATCCAATGTTTTTTTAGCAATTTTAACAAGTCATCAACTAAAGGAATATATCTTTCACTTGCATCATCTCTTAACTCTTCTGCTTTTGTAGTGTGTTTAATTGCAAAAGGTCTTTCCCAAATGCCTTTAGTTTCATTAAATTTAGTTTTATTATAAACAGTTGAACTTATCCTAACTATTTTATTATCCCAATCTATGTCACCCCAAGTGACAGCCCTTTGCTCACCTTGTCTAGCACCTGTAAAAGCAGCAAATGCTGTTGCAGCTTTCCAATAAGTATTAGGCATAGCATCAACTATTTTTGCTATTACTGTAGGATAAATTAATGAAGCATCAGCTTTTGGTTTTTGCTTTATTTGTCCTTTAATTTTCACAGAAGAAACAAATCCTTGCCCAACAGGAATTCTAATTGGATTAAATTTAATGATGCTATTTAACACAGCATAATCAAAAAGCTGACCTAAACCATTAGAATAATGATTAACTGTTCTTACTGCTCTACCCACACTTAAATGATTAAAAATGTAAGTTTGCAGCATAGCTGTTTCAACATCTATAACTAAAAAATTAGCAAGCTTTTTGTTGCCAATTTTTAGATCTAACATTCTTTTTATTCTTCTTTGTTTTTTAAATCTTTCATGTTGAGAGGGATCACTTAATTCTTCTCTTTCAAAATCATTATAAAGATCTTGCATAGTGTAGTTGTTTTTTTCTTTACAAAACACAGGCATTTGATCAATTAATTTTTGAAGATAATTTTCAGCTTGTAATTTATTTTGAAAATAAATTTCTTGTTTACCAGGTGGTCTGGGTTCTACATTTCTGAAATTAAGTTTATATCTTTTTCTACTCTGATTATAAGTAACATTTACTTCTTGTATTCTCATGTGATTGCGCCTTTCTATTGACAATTATAGTCATACAATGTGCATGATTTGTCAACAAAGGATAATTCCTACCACATAAAAAAATGTCGTTAAAAATATATTTTGGTAGCATTTGCCCCAAGATATATTGAAGTAATTTAAAATGTCTTAGCGACTTTTTAACGACTTTTAACATTTAAACCCCTTATTTTATTGGTGTTTAGTGGACTTGATCGGAATTCACCCAATTGTTACCAAACCTTTGTATGCTGTAAATATAAGGGTTTATACATAAAAAACAAGGGTTATTTATACTAGGCTGGAAAATAATATGGTTACTCATAACGACTTTTCAGCGACTTTTAACTGTCGTTAAAAAATACACCTGGTAGGAATTGCCCCTTAAAAATCGTTCTAACGACACCATTCTAATACAGACTACTCATAATAAAACTTGGCTGTCAGCGTGTCTTTAAAAGACATTAGAAAGCAGTTTCAAAATGTGGGCAATCAATGAATGGTCGTCTGTTTTGAGAACGTCTTAGATCAATATATGAATTCATAAGATCTTCAGCTGTACCCTCATGGTCAGTTAAATTCTTGTGCCAAGCAGCACCCCATCTTAAAGGCAATCCAATAGCTTTTGCTGATGCTTTCATAGCATCTGCAATTTCATCATAAACACCGATTTCCCAACAAATTTCAGAACCAATATAAGCTACTAAATCGATAGCGTTTCCGTCTATATGTTTTGATTTAAGTGTTTGGGATCTTTTCTGGTCATACAATTGTTGTTGTCGTTCCTGGGATCTAAGCCCCTCTGTCACTCCAAAATCAACAGTTGTTTTTAAAATAGCATCTTCCACGCAACGAGTTAACATTGGATTTACACCCTCTAATTTTTTTAAAGATCGTTCTGATAATTTAAATGGCATTGTTTCTCCTATCTTTTAAATTTACTTATTCCTCTTAAACCAAAACTAGCTGCAATGCTGGCATACATTCCTACCTGTACCCAGGCTGGACACTTAGAAAGATTTTCAAATCCAGCAGCCATTATTGGTTGTGCAGCTGGAATAAAATTCCCAATAAGTATGATGACAAATACAATTGTCCATAGCTCATCTTTCCAGCTGTCTTTGCTGGCAGTAGCCATGATCTTTTCCCAGCCAGCTTCATGTGTTGCAGCTGTTTTCATAATTTCTGCTTTAGCTATAGCTTCTGCTTTTTTAACCTCAACCTTACCATCCAGATAAGTTGATGCTAAATTTCCTATAGTACCTAAAATTTTAAAAATCATTTCTTTTCCCCATTCATCCAAATTCCGAAGCATCCTGTTAAAGCACCCATGCAAACTGAAACCAAACCAGCTGCTTGTGTGATGTTAGGAAAATCTGGTGGCAAAGACATATACCAATGGACAGCCTGGTAAGTTAAAACAGTTACCACCAACATCATTAGCCTGGGGAAAATCTTGTAATTATCAATAAATGTTTGTGCCATATTTACTCCAAATGCAGCCACCAGGGTTTCCACCAATGTGCAACCTCGTAGTAGGCTAAGAAAACTAAAAGAATTATTATTAAGATTTGCATCAGCTTTGATCTTGTTGTTTCTTCAAACAAATAGCAAAGAAGATTAAACCTACTAATGAGCAAACAAGTACAACCACAAATACACCCTCAATAATTTTCTGCTTTAATTCTTGCCTTTTGTAAATTAATTCTTGCCTTTGCTTACGAATTTGCCCCTCGGTCTTTAAAAGCTGTTCCCAGCTTTTAACCCCAAACTTAAATTTAACGTATTGTTCAAGCTCATATCTTTGCTTTTCTAATGTTTTCTGTGCAACTAAACTTTTCATTGCAGCTTCCTCAACACTTTCACCAGAAAGAAATTTCTTATAAAATGGTGGGTTCTTACTACTTTTAACAGCATTATCAATATCAGAGCTTGCGTTCATCCATCTTGAGAGATCAGACCCCATTTGCTCAATATCGCGCCCCATAGCAAATGCTTTCTTTAAATTATTAAACGCTGCCGTACTTACGCTTACAGCAGCTGCAATGGTAGCTGGATCTAACATTTTAAGATCTAATGACTAAAGAGATTAATAATAATATAGTTGAACCAGCTGAACCGATAAGGATCATTTCTAAACGCTTAATAGCTTTCGTAAGAGTTTCAAGTCTTTCGTCATTAACTGCCTTATACGTTTCAAAATCTGAACGTAGTCTACGAATGTCATCAATTTCTGTCATAGTTTTCTTTCTAAACAAGAGTTAAATCATCACCTACCCATGCAGATGATCCACTTATGTCAGATCCTTTAGTCATATAAAGAACTTGCTCAGTATGAGAGTTTGAATAAATGTAATGATTATCACCAGACACATACGCATTATGAAATGTATTTGTAGATGTACCAGATCCATACGTATTTGTTGCGAATTGTCCTGTGGGTAGAAAATACCATCTAACTTGCTCATTTGAATTAAATGATCCATTATCAGCGTTTTCTCTAAATCTTAGACGTAAAGTTTGTCCTGTATTTAATGTAACGTCTGTATAGCTATCTCTTGTAAATGTATTTCCATCACTGCCCATATTACCCCCTGTGGCAATTTGAAAATCTTGCCCATTATTATTCCAAACTTTAAACATCCACACGTTTGCTACAGGAAACCCATGCTTGACATACCAGGTAAAATTGCCGTTTGCAGATGTCCAGCTGTCTGTTGTGAAAACCCCATCTGCTGCATTTCTACCACTATTAAATCTGATGTATTCGTGATCTACCTGTGTCCTATACCCAAAATCAAAATAAGATAATCCAAAGTACCCCCAGGCATCCCAAATGTCATTGCCCCAATCAGACAGATAGTAACCACTTTTTGAGCCTGTAGAATTTGGATGATATTGAAAATTATGTGATCCAATTCCACCAGACATATCCTTACTAATGCCTGTTCCACTTACATTACCTGTAACGTGGAAACGTGGATTTAAACCAATAGGAATTGACCAGCCCCCTGTGTATTCATAATACCTAGTATCTTGATAAATGTGTATCCCTTGTTTACCCACAACAGGATCAGTGAAAGGATCAATGACACCAGAATTTGCAGCATCCCCAATAATGTAACCACTATTGTTTCTTTTATGAATTGCCATAATAATTACCCTAAGTATCTGTATAGTATTCAATTGAATAGAAAGCGTTTACAGTTGAGCCAAGACTAGCGTGCGCTCCAATGCTTCTCATTTCATAGATAGAAACAGTATTATAATATAAATAAACAGGATTTTCTTTTGATATTAAAACTAAGGTAGACTTTGCTGGAATTGCCATTGCATTTGCTAAAGATAGAGTAACTCCATTTCCAGATGTTAATGTACAGGATACTGTTCTTTGCGTTGTATCGTAATTGTGAACAATCAAAGAATTGATTATATAACTATAATTATTTCCAGCAACTAAGTGATTTACATTGCTAGTACCTAAAGTAACTCCATAACTATATTTTCTAAAAATTGTTGAATTTATTACATTTGGTGGATTGCTCATTTTTTCCTCATCCTGTTAGTTGTGCTAGTGCAATTGATTTACCCTCTGATATTCCTCCACTACTAGGGGTATGAATACTTAATGATGTTACGTGTCCATTGTTATCAATACCATCTGGCACATAGAATTGACCTGGAGAAATGGGGGGAGGTGGAGAAGCTGTAAAACTATTATGGGTGGAGTTTGCTATGTTAGCGCAAACAAGTACTCTTTCAGTACCATTAAGCACCATGTCACCACCTTTGGTTTTTTGTATATCCCAATTTGTTCCCCAGCCATCATTTAAAAAACCATAGCTGGAATATTGGCTATAAAGTTGAATATCTCCCACATTGCTTTTCGGTGATTGACCATGAGAAATTCTTAACCCCATTTGCGTGTCTTGATTTGAAAGACCACCAACAACAATATGTACGTTTTTAGAGTTAGAGTTTGATGTTGGATCATCTTGGAATTTATGGTTTTGATCAATTGTCAAACTGCCACCCATATTCGCAGAACCACTTAAATGTAAATCTTTCCACTTTGCAGCTGATATACCTAAATCAAGTTGACCTGTATCAGCATTAAAAGGTTTAAAGAAAGTATTTCCAAGAATAACTGATCTTAAAGTACCACTTACATTTGATTGAAGTGATAAATAATCACTACTTTCTAAAGCAAAATAATCATTAGCATCATAATGAAGATTTCCATTTACATTAGCATTATCAATTCTAAAATTTATATGATCATTTGTTCCATCAATATGTATATGATAACCATTATCTACTCCAAGATACATATTAGATGCAGTAGCAGTAATGTATTCATCAGCTACAGAGTTAAATGCTAGTACACCTGTTTGTGGTAATATAATGTTTCCTGTAAAAGTAGCCCCTGTAAGGGGTGCAAAACCAGATACTGTTACTGTATTCCATTGATAGTCAGAGCCGTTCCATTGAAGATATTGATTTGTTCCAGCTGTTGATGTGTTTAAATGTGTATCAATATTACTATCAACATTAACACTAGATTGCGTTGCTAAAGAACCTAGACCCAAAGTTGTCCTGGCTGTTGCAGCATCTGCATCATCAATTAGTGTCAAACCAAAACTAGAAACAGCTGAACTATTTAGCTTAGTTGCAATATTATTAGTTACTGTAGTAGAAAAATTTGCATCATCACCCAGGGCAGCAGCAAGCTCATCTAAAGTATCTAAAGCTGCTGGGGCAGAATTAACTAAATTTGAAACAGCTGTACTTACAAAGGCAGTTGTCGCAATTTGTGTAGTATTTGTACCAGCAGTTGCTGTTGGGGCTGCTGGTGTACCTGTGAAAGTAGGGCTAGAAATAGTAGAATAAATATTACCAATTGGAGTACCATTAAGAGTAAATGCACCAGCTACATCTGCATTACCACTTATATCCAATGTTGTACCTGTAACTGTACTACCAGCTGTTAAATTATTTCCTGTTATTGTTCCAGCA
>Ga0163109_10001705_pt1 | contig 17348 bp, 16 predicted proteins | sample CRUFie1St13metaG_FD_108704 | JGI IMG/M metagenome (GOLD analysis project Ga0163109, IMG submission 108704) | Marine microbial communities from the Costa Rica Dome - CRUD Field 142mm St13 metaG | ecosystem: Environmental > Aquatic > Marine > Oceanic > Photic zone | place: Costa Rica: the Eastern... | reverse complement strand
TTCGATTTCTACGGACTCGCCCACGCTACTACCAAGAAGGCTTTGCCCTAATGGGGTTTTGTAAGAAAGAATGTTTTTGTCAGGATCGCTATCCCACGCACCTAGAATGGAGTAGGTAACTTTTTGTCCCGTAGAACCTGCTTCTAAGTCGACAATACTGCCTACCCCCACAGCATCGGCAGAGACCGCAGTAAAGTCGGTTATTTGTGCACGCTGTAAATCTACTTCGAGCTGAGCCTTTCTAGCCATTAGAGTGGTTTGGTCCTCACGGGCCATTTTGTACTCAGCATTCTCTCTGAGATCACCATGTTCACGGGCTGTCGCAATAGCTTCTTTATTTTCTGGTATTTTGACTTCGACCAATTCTTTGTACTCAATTTGTCTGGCATCAAAGCTCTTCTGAGATACAATAAGGTCATCTTTGACCTCAGAAACATCTCCGGTTACCAGTTCCTGTATCGTTGGAAATTGTCTAATAAACCGAGCTAGAAGAGATTTTTTTGTCAACTCTTCGAAACCTTGATTGCTTATAAGACTTTGCGCGAGATCACGAGCAGTTTCAACATCTGCATCTGCGAGAAGGTCAGGTATGAGATCTCTATCATCGCTTAATACATCAGCTAATGGTATCCGTTTGTTAGTAGTCTTTTGCAGTGCCTCGTAGTCAATAGCATAGAAGATTGCGCTTAGAAGCTTGGGGGTGGCTAAACTGTTTAATGTCTTCTCATATTTCTTGGTTTGTCTGTTTTTTACAATCCAAAGTAGAACCGGGCTTTTTATGCCTTGTTCAGAAACCCAACGATCCATGGATTCTTGTAGAAGATCCCATTGATCCTGCTTTGTTAGGAAGCTGATTGCCTCGCTTAATAGTTTTCCTGATCCCTCCTTGATAATGCTGAGTGTTATCGTCGTCCATTTCTCAGGGAAAACTCTCGTCAGTAGGTCCAATAGTCGGCCGTAGTATCCAGATGGGAGATCTGCCGCTAGATTCACAAAACTTGCTGTCTCCTGAATGATTGAAGCTGATGTGGGTTCTAATATTTCAACATCTTCATGGATATCCCTTGCGAGATCATTACGCACCCAAACTCCATGAAGGCGGTCAGCTTGGCTGAGTTGCGACGATGATTCTTTGATACTCTGCGTGAGCGTGTCAAGTATCTCAGGTAAATCCTTCTTAAGATCGTTTTTATCAGTTGAAAGTGCGAAAAGCTTCTCGGCTAACAATATCTTATTCTTGGAATTTCGTATGCTGCGAAATTCTTCGAGTATTTCCTCTTCTGGGCTGATGGGAACATCACGCAAGATATATGGCTCTGACTTTTTGGCAGGGACACCTATCCGAGGATCCTTAACGAGTTCTTTCTTGGTGGCATTCCACCATTTCTTGTACTTGCTCTCACCAATCAGCAGTGAAAGTGTTTTCTCAATGTCCAGTATGGACGCTTGGCGATTATTTTTCTGTTGAAGAATTTGTATGATGATCTCGACTCTTGAATCTTTAAGTTGCTGATCAATTTCAGCGGGATCCTGACGATGCCTTGCTATGATGTGGCCTTCCGGTATCACATCAATTTTGTCCACGAAAAAGGCAGGATCCATTGCGTGACCCTGTTTCTCCTCATTCTCAAAATTTATGATCACTTTGCCTAGCGCCTGATCGTAACTTACGATTTGTCCAAGCCCCCAGCTTTTGTGAACTATAAACGAGCCTGGTTGCATCGCTTCAAGTTTCTCGCGGTAAGCGATCAACTTGGGCTTTTTTTCAATTAGAGCGTCTATGACCTCTTTGTCCATTTGTTGCTGTGATACTAAGATAGCAGTTGGTCCATTGGGTTCCAGCTGCTGGATTGTTGGATTAAATTATTACCTAGGGTAAAATGTTTGGTTATTATCCTTTGCTGTAAGTTTTTTTCAATTCTTTTGTGTAGGTGTTTTGACAAACATAGTAAGAGCAAAAGGTAATAAAAGAATACAAGCTCCTGTCTTGTAGGCTAACCCAGCAGATTGTACGAAGTAGAGAATTGCTGCCAAGATTGGTCCAATTACGCGAGCCAAGGCTCCTGCTGAGCGAAGTAAACCGAGGTTTCTGCCTTGTTGCTGTGGTGAAGAGTGTAGAGAGACTAGCGCTGAGATACATGGACTAACGAGACCAATTGCACAAGACATGCAGACTAAGCCCCACATGAACTGGCTGTTGAAAAATGCAGATGAGAAAAATTCCTTCACATCTACTGAAGGTGCTGTAGCCAAAAGCCAAAAAGCAGCCATAGCGAAAAGAATACCAGTAGCAGTCAGTTTCTTTTCACCTACTGGTTTGGCCAATCTTCGCACAATGACTCCTTGTACAATAATCATGGTGACCCCAATAACTATAAACATGTAGCCATTGAATTTGGCGTCGAACCCAAGCCGTTCCTTAGCAAGGAAGGTCAATGTGAACTCCATCCCACTGAATACAGTGAAGAAAATCAAATGAAGCAAACATAGTAATACTACTGGACGAGCTCCTGTTCTCAATAGTGAAAATACTGGGTAGCGACCAAGATCGCTTGATGGGGTTGCATTGCCTACATTGGTATTTTCGGTAGACAGTGTCTCCTTAAAATACTTCTGGATCTGAAAAAGGTTTGTTAGAGCGAGTCCAAGACTAATCAATGCAGGGAAAGAAAAAGGATTGAGTCCAAATTTATCCCAATCTGCGCTCAACCCAGCAGATACACCACCTATTGCTGGACCTACAACAAAACCTAGTCCAAATGCAATACCCACAAGGGCCATGCCTTTAGAACGGTTCTTCCTAGATGTAAGGTCTGCCACCGCAGCTGTTGCTACTGCTATGTTACCGCTTGCGATACCAGCTGTAACCCTCGACAGAACCAACAGCCAAAAGTTTCCGGAAAACACCCAAATTAGATACCCAACTGCCGTTGAGGCAACTGTGTACTGAAGCACTCGACGCCTGCCGATCCGGTCTGAAAGTCCGCCCCAAATCGGAGAGAAAATAAATTGAAGCAGCGAATAAAGGGAACCTAAAATTCCCCCAAAGAGAACTGTCCGAACGTCAAGTCCTGCAGCCAGAGGTTGGTCGGGGATTCTGGAGAGCATCTTCGATAGAAAGCCTTCACCGTTGGCCTCCTTTCCAATGTAATAGTCCAGCATGTCTGGAAACAACGGAAAGATTATAGAAAAGCCAACTAGGTCTATGAATATGGTCAGAAATACTACCCCTAGACCAGTTTTAGCGTTTGATGATGTTACGCTTCTCGTGTGATTTTTTTTGGGCATGACCTAAATTAATTGTCTGGAGCAAGTCGAACTGCCAGAGCTTTTCTCACATTGTCTGGTACTAATCCAGTATCCCTTGCAGTGTAGTTGGCAACCTGCTTAATCAGGCTCGAACTGGTAAAAAAGTACTTTTCGTTAGGCATGAGAAATATTGTCTCCAAGCCATCATCAAGATGGCGGTTCATTTGGGCCATCTGAAACTCGTAGTCAAAGTCGGATATTGCCCTCAAGCCTCTGATGATTGCTTTAGCCCCAACTTGCCTTGCCTGTTCTACAACCAATCCATTAAAGATAACAGCTGTTGCACCAGGAAATTTATCCCCCAGGTTACTTTTTACTAGGCTGAGTCTTTCTTCGACTGGGAACAGGTTGTTTTTGGGCCCATTGTCTGCGATAGCTAGAACAACCTTTTCAAAAATTCTGCACGCGCGGGCAAGAACATCAAGGTGACCATTTGTTACTGGATCAAAGGTTCCTGGATAAAGTGCGGTTTCCATTTTTGTTGCTCAGCAAGAGGATTTTCCTGCAATTGTCGAATCTTCCTACTCATTTGAATGAATCTTCCAAACATCCTTTCTGTCTTTCGTATCCCAATGGTGTTTCTAATCGCCTGGCTGATGATCATAAACACGCCACTTGCCAACCGGTGGGCTCTGGGCATTTTTATTCTTTCAGCCTTAACTGATTGGCTAGACGGTTACTTAGCAAGAAGACTACAACAGATTACTGATTTTGGAAAGTTCGCAGATGCTCTAGCGGATAAGGTGCTGACCGCAGGACTATTTGTCTCTTTGGCCGCCCTTCAAAGATTGCCTGAGAGCTGGGGGCTTCTTGCCGTCTTACTCATCATCACTCGTGAGTTTATGGTTACTGGACTCCGACTCGTTGCAGCAGGCAGAGGGCTTGTTATGGCAGCTGAAGGTCTTGGCAAGTTTAAGACGCTGATTCAGATGTTGTCTATTGGCTTATTCCTACTGCTCCCAATAATTGATGAAAAGGGACCTGTTATGCTCTCGAAATGGAATCATCTTTCCGAGGTTCTATTTGCACTTGCAACTATGTTAACCTTAATTTCAGGAGTCTCATATTTTTGGAAGAACCGAGTTGTCTTTCAAGACTCGCCAATCAAATAGTCCAGTGCTAGAACATAACCTCTTAATCCTAAACCTGCTAGAGTACCCTTACAGACACCGGCGGTTATACTTGTCTGGCGAAAATCTTCCCTTTGGTGAATGTTTGATATGTGAACCTCAATAGTTGTAAGTTCAGAACCAGCAATCGCATCTCTAAGAGCGATGCTGGTATGGGTAAGACCGCCTGGATTTATAATAAGTCCATCACAGCCATTGTCAGCAAATTCAGTGATCTTGTCGATCAGCTCTCCTTCATGATTCGATTGATGAAACTTTAGCTCGCAGTTATGTACTTCAGCTCTTTTGCCTAAAATATCCTGAAGATCCTCAAGGGTTTCCGATCCATAGATTTCTGGTTCACGCTTCCCAAGACGATTAAGATTGGGTCCATTAATAACTGCTATACATTTCATGAAGGTTGAAAATAGTTTTAAAGGGGACAGTCAGTAGCGATAAATTCCCAAGGTATTTCAAATTTTTGGGAAATTTCTTTAGCTAGAGCGCACACCCCGTACACTTCAGTTGCATAATGCCCGCAGAGGTAAAGGTTCAGACCTTCTTCCTGAGCCTGATTATAGTGGTTTTGTCGAAGTTCTCCGGTAATTAAAGTGTCAACACCAATCCTCTTAAGTTCTGAGACTGCACTCGAGCCGCTTCCAGTCAAAATAGCTATTTTGTTTGGTTTTTCAGACCCAAATTCAATAGATTGTACCTTGTCATCGAATGTTTTTTGAAGCTTTTCGATGAGATCTAATCGTGAAATACCTTCTGTAATAAGACCTATTTCAGTACCTTCATAATCCAAGAATGTTCCTGTAGGTTGAAGCCCAATTTCTTTTGCAAGTAAAGCGTTGTTGCCGATTTCCGAATGGCAATCTAGGGGAAGATGGCTGCTGTATACAGCTAAACCACCGTTCAGAAGAGTATTTACTTTTTGAAATTTTACACCCGTGATCGGCTGTAGTGGTGACCAATACATACCGTGGTGAACGATCAAGAGGTCTACATTTCTATCTACGGCTTTCTGGAATGGAATAAGCCCCGCATCAACTGATGCGCCAACTTTTTGAATTACACCTGTGTTCTCAAATTGTAGACCGTTACACGCTCCTTTGAAATCCCTGATCTCGTGCCTGCGCGTCCTTTTATCACAAAAAGCAGCGATTTTCTGAAGCGAGGCCATTGATGTACTAGTCTCTTAGCGACTTTTCGTCTTAGGCTTATCTTCCTCGAAAAATCCATGAAGCTGACGAATTCGGGTAGGGTGTCTCATTTTTCGTAGAGCCTTAGCTTCAATTTGTCTAATACGTTCACGAGTGACTTGAAATTTTTGACCTACCTCTTCAAGTGTTCGACTGTATCCGTCCTGTAAGCCGAATCTAAGAGAAAGAACACTTCGTTCTCTTTCAGTAAGGCTGTCTAGTACATCAGTGATCTTCTCTCGGAGGAGTGCATATGCCGTCATGTCATAGGGATTCTCTGCACCTTTATCTTCAATAAAATCCCCAAAGTTTGTATCATCACTATCACCTACAGGACTCTGCAGACTTATAGGTTGTTGTGCCATCTTCATGATTTGTTGCACTCGATCTATAGGCATCTGCATTTCGTCAGCCACTTCTTCGGCTGTCGGTTCATGACCAAGTTCTTGAACTAACTGTTTTTGTACCTGAATAACTTTGTTCAAAGTTTCAATCATGTGTACCGGGATGCGAATGGTACGCGCTTGATCAGCTATAGAACGGGTTATTGCCTGACGAATCCACCAAGTTGCATAGGTTGAGAATTTGTATCCTCTGCGATATTCAAACTTCTCTACCGCTTTCATGAGCCCCATGTTTCCTTCTTGAATGAGATCCAAGAAAGACAATCCGCGGTTGGTGTACTTCTTCGCAATGCTGATAACAAGACGAAGATTGGCCTCAATCATATCAGTCTTTGCTTTGTGCGCTTCTCTCATGTATCGACGGATCTCTCGGACTTGAGCCAGAAAACCCTCAGGGTCCATCATCAGTTCATCCCGAGCTGCCTTGAGTTCGTGATGAGATTTCATCAGTTCAGATCTTGATGGTTTTACTCCTGTCCGTTTTGTGCGTTGGCCAGTTGTGATTTCCAAACAGGATTCACATTTGCGCAACAATGGAGCAAGTGTTTCCAATCTGTCCTCAAATATCTTTACCTTAAAGCATAGTTTTCGGAAAATTGGCTTTAGGCTTTCTTGGTACTTGTTGAAACGGTTGACAGCACGTTTATGTCGTGTCTCATCGTCTTTTGCCTCCAAACAGTCAGACCATGCTTTAAGCACCTTTTTAATAATTTTCCCAATATCTTCCGTATGGCGCTGAAGATGTTTGAAATAATTCTCCCTGCTATCGATTTTCTTATCAAGAACAAGTCTATCAAATCGTTCTTCACGGTTAAGTAGTCGTACGGAAAGGTCATAATGGAATTCGTTCACAGCAGCAAGAGAGTGAATAATTGCCATTGCCCTTTGTTCTGCAGTCTCAATTCGTTTTGAGATTGCAACTTCTTCTTCTCTGGTAAGGAGAGGAACTTGCCCCATCTGCTTGAGATACATCCGAACCGGGTCATCAACGATGTCTGACTGGGAGGCTTGCAGGGCTTTCTCCTCTGTCTTCTCAATTTTGGCTTGATGAGTCTCAACATCGTCCTCGTCAATAATCTGTGTTTCGAGATTCTCGAGTATAGAAATTACGTTTTCAATATCCTCTGGTCTATCAAGGTTCTTTGGTAGAGCCTTGCTTATGTCATTATTGGTGAGGTAACCTTGGGTCTTAGAAAGACTGATTAGTTGCCGAATCTTCTCGTTCAATTGGTCTTGCCGCTCTTCAGCGGTCATAGTATCTACTTTCCTTGGTCTGCCACGCTTCCGTTTAATAGGTTGTGACTCTGGTGTCGTTTCAGGGGTAGAATCCTTACCTTTAGACGATATCGCCGTCTCTTTTTTTGAAACTTTTTTCTGGGTTGTTTCCTCCTTAGTTGCCCTCTTCTTTGAAGTTGCTTTGGTAGGCGGTGAAGGCTTTTTGGATGTTACCGGTTTAGTTTTAGCAGTTTTGGCCTGAGTCCGTTTAGAAACTGACTTTTTTGTCGTCGACTCGGCAACTAAAGTGTCCTGTTTACCTGTGGCCGTTTTAGGCTTCTTGGTAGAAACTTTGTTTTGGCTGGCTTTGCTTTTTGTAGCTGTGTTTTTTTTCTTAGCGGGCATGAAGCTATTTATTGGGCTTTTGGGATTCCTGACGTGCAGGTTTCTGTAATTTTCTTAAAAGTTCTCGGATTTTGTTGCGTTCTTCCTGCAGGGATTGCAGTGAATCCATCTCGTCAAGAGACATTCCATTCATCTTCGCTATGATGTTTTGCTCTTTTTGTTTGAGGTGGTTTTTCTGGATGGTTTTCAAGCACGCATCGAACTTAATGTTCGGTTCTGCGTGGGCATCCAACGCAATTATCCTGTAAATGATATTTTGTTCTTCAGTGTTTTCAGTGAGAAATTGGGGGTCTTCACCCGGCGCCCATTGGCCTTCACGGATTTCCACAAGGATTTTTCGCACCAATGAGGCATGTTGAGTAGCAGGGTCGATCCATGATGGATCAAGTTTTTCTGCGATGAGTTCGGCAAGTTCCGGATGTAGGAGGATCAGGGAGAGAACGTCAAAATTTACATTTGTCAATATCTCGGTGTCATTCTCTTCGGGCAAAACATTTGGATTGTTTGGATATCTTTTTCGTTTCTTAAACTGTCCATAGTCTCGTCGAAGTGCTGCTTCATCTACTCTGAGAAAGCGGCTTACCTGTGATAAATAACCGTCTTGAGTTGTTACAGATTCAGCCTCCTGTATCATGGAGTACATGTCTTGGAGAGCAATTGTTCTTTGCTGAGGGGTATCAAAGCCAGTTTTGGGGGTTATGAACTTGGCAGCAAACTCCATTGCGGGGAGCCTCCCATCCATAAGCAAATCAAACCCTTTTCGCCCTTGGGATTTTAGAAAATTGTCTGGGTCGTCTTCATTGGGAAGTGGAAGAAAATAGAGGTCTAATCCTGTTTTTATACAAATGGGAATGTTGCGATAGCCAGCTTTCTGTCCTGCAGAATCTCCGTCGAGGAAACAGTGAATCGCTTTGGGCGAGTATCGTTTTAAAAGATACAGTTGGTCTTCTGTTAATGCCGTGCCCTGTGGAGCAACTGCATGGTTGAGTCCTTGTTCCCAGCATCGCATTGCGTCGAGTTGTCCTTCTACCAGTAAAAAACTTTGATCATGATCCTTGATGTGCTGCCTTGCGTGGTGAAGTCCAAAAAGAATCTTCCCTTTCTGAAAGATGGGTGTTTCTGGTGAGTTGACGTATTTTGCTTCGTGCGCCTTGTCGCTCTTGGGGGTCTTTTCTGTCTGGCGAGCAGTGAAAGCGATTACTCTTCCTTGGATGTCTCGAATAGGAATCATCAAGCGCCCTTGAAACCGGGACACCCAACCACCATTACGCTCAAAATAAAATAAACCTGAGGCTTTAAGTGCATCATTTGAGAACCCGACATCTAGCAGGTGACCACCTAGTGCAGTCTCTGGTCTTGATGGCGAGTAGCCAATTTTGAATTCTTCAGCTAGTTCAATCGTGAACTGCCTTTCATTCGTCCAGTAATTTCGAATCCAGGCTCCATTTTCGTCCTGCGAATGAAAATGCTTAGCAAACCAGGCGGTTGCGTATTCATGTAAGTTTAAAAGTTCCCGCTTGAGACTGATTGCTTTGCCTGCTTTTACAGAGTCAGCCTCATATTCAAGTTCTATATTATAATGCTGGGCTAGAAACTCAATTGTCTCCGGGTAGTTTAGATTCTGCATTTCCTGAACAAACCGGACAACTCCTCCACCTCTTCCACTACTGAAACAGTAGTAAGCATTTTTGTCGGGGGTGACATAGAAGGATGGTGTCTTTTCAGGGTTGAAAGGACTGAGTCCTCGCCACTTTGAACCGGCTCTCTTGAGCTGCACATATGGACTAACTACATCAACGATGTCCGCGCGGGAGAGTACGTTCTGGATGGAGCTTTCCTTGATTTTCGGCATGAATGATGAACAAATTCTTATGGTCGCTACAAATAGAAACCCTTTAGTCTAAATATTATAAATCAACCCTGATTAGATCAGGATGTTTTGGTTAATATCAATAGCCAATGAGTTCCAACGCTTTTTCGACTTCTTTCTTGCGAGGGTGGTTAGGGTAGGCATCGAGGAATTCGTTGTATAGTATGCGTGCCGCGCGCAAATCGTCATCCAAAGCGGCATATTGTTCGGCAAGTCCAAGCAATATATATGGCTCGTTAGGAAAGATCTTTCGTGCTTTTTTCAACTCGTTAAAGTAGGTCTGAGGGTCAGCAGTTTCGTGGAGGACACGCAAGTAATAAACCAAATATTTGGGGTTTTGGGGACCCCTTCGCGAGGCCTCTAAGGCCATCATTTCAGCTTTTTTAAACTCCTTCCCAAGGCGAAATGCTTTAGACAGATTGAGCCAGACTTCAGGATTTTCTGAGTCTTGTTTGGCAACCAGCCAATAAGCCTTGGTTGCTGATTCGTAATTTCCTTCAAGCATTGCCGTATGACCTGCCTCAATAAGATCACTTGTTTCATGCTTTGGAGAATAAGTGACTTCAGTTTGGTCATTCTCTTCTTCAAGTGTTTCTGGCAATACTTCAGTGTTTTGGGAGTCATTAATTATTTCTGAGTTAACCTCTGAATCTTCTTCGATTGGTTCTTCTATATCTTTATCAAGATCTCCATTGTTTTCTTCCTCTTTGGAGTTTGGTGACTCTTTTTGTTGATAGATTGAAAATGTTTGGGTTCCGGGCACTCCTTGTCCGCCGAATTTACCAACTAGACCTGCAGCAGCAGTTTCAGCAACTTGTTCAGCATCTGGTCGATTGGGTTGTAAGTCGAAAAGAGTTACAAGCTGTACCTCCGAGATTGCCTCGTCATCATAGACTGGAAGTAAGTCAGTAGCGATAACTTCTCCCTCGTTTCCTGCGATGCCCTCGTTGACCCACCTCTGATTTGAATTATCCAAGTCGATGAGTAGTAGGTTTAAGTAGTCTAGACGTTGTTTTTTGATTGTTTCAGCGGTTAGGTTTTTCTCTTTGAAAAGAATTTGTTGAGCAAGCTCTAGATGCAGTTCTTCATTAGATTGAATGAGTACCTGCCCCAAGGCTAACCATTGCCTCTCATCCTCTTCATTTTCCTTTAGGTGCAGGCAAACGTTTCTTATCTGTGCATTTGGGTCACCTGCTATCTCAAAATGCTTTGCGGCTAGAAGCCTAAGCGCAGGATTTCCCTTCCGAGAGGCATCTTCAAAATAAAGAGCAGCAAGTCGGTGGTTTTTTTCTGGTAGACCTAAATTAGCGTAGGCCAATAGTTCTAGCACTCTAGGGTCTTCTGGGTGCTCTCGATTCAGACGTTCTAATTTCTGGATACTCGGTGCTGTCCCTTGCATGAGCGACTCATTAAGCTCTGCAATCTTTTCTTCCAGATCGCTTTTCCCAGCACATCCAAAAATGACAAAGAATGTTGCAGTCCAGACGAGCTTCTGCAATCCAGAGCCAACTAAATCATTTAATGTCCTCACCTCGCAACAATACACTTTCGCTCGTGCGCGCGCTGTCAAGTTGTATAATCCTAATCCTGTTTCATTTAGATGCGGTAGCCGAAGAATCCTCAGAGTCCCAATCTTTAATTCCCAATGACACTGCCTCTTCAACGCTCTGGGAATGGCGTCTGGAGGATTTTACCGAGTCGGAGTATCGCTCGGGAATTAAGTCTTTGCTCCTGGCTTTTGAAGAAGCAGGTGGACGTAAGGTTGAGCCGGGCAAACATCGCCGTGTCGGTTTGAAGGTCTTTACCAACTCTGGTCCAGGTCTCGCAACCTCCAAAGAACTGGTTCGGGCTCTGGTTGCGGAGTTGGAATTTCGAGGATTTACTCGGAAAGAAATCTTTATCATTGATCAGTCTGAACGTGAACTTCGCCGGGCAGGATACTTACCTCCTTTGAGTCTTCGTCAGAATGATTTCTACGGAGTCCCCGTTCTCGCCTTGGATTCAGGAACCTTCTACCACCCTGATTGGTTCTACGAGAGTCCTTTACCGTCCTTTCCCGTGGGGGAGAAGGTTAATGACGATCGGAGAAGTTTGCTTCCTTACCCACTCATTGAAGATATTGATTTTTGGATTAATCTTCCAGTTGCGGTTGATACTCCCGGAGTCGGTGTTAGTTGTAGTTTGGCCAACGCCAGTATATGGAACGTTCATAACCATCTTCGTTTTGTTGCAGAGCAAAACTCCACTCCTGTCGCAGTCACCGAGATTTGTGCGATTCCCGAACTGCGCGCTACTTGGGCGTTCACTCTCCTGTCATTTGAGAAATTCCAGTATATAGGGGGGCCCAAATTTCATTCTCTTTATACAGAATCCCATAAGAAATTATGCCTTAGTGCCAACCCTGTACAGACTGACTACTACGTGCTCCGTGAGATGAATAGAAACAGACGTGCAAGTAGGTTTGAGGAAATTCCACTTACGTCACCTCTTTTCAAGTATGGTCAGGCACTTGGTTTAGGCAACTACTCTGGTAACTCTGTAAAAACCGTACGTCTGCGCTGATTTGTTCTTGAGTGTTAGCCTTAGAGTTGGCATTTCAATAGCAATGGAACCAGAATCCATCAGCAGTTACTTACCCATCCTGATTCAAATTTTATTGGCTCTGGTTATGGGCTTTGGTATATTGTTCGTCAGCCATCTCTTCGGACAACGTAGCCGTGGTAACCAGTTTAAGGATGCACCCTATGAGTGTGGTCTTAACCCGGCAGGAAAGTCTCAATCAAGGTTTGCTGTAAAGTTCTATGTCACGGCAATGCTCTTTATCCTCTTCGATATTGAAGTCGTTTTTATGATCCCCTGGGTTCTGGTTTTTCGCGACTTTATTGCCAGCAGTTTACCTATTTTGATGCCGATGGCTGTATTCCTTGGTATTCTCGTGATTGGTCTAATCTACGAATTAAAAAAAGGAGCTATCGAGTGGGAGGGGTAACCCTACAGTCGAGCTGCGATGGGATAGGGGAGAACTCCAGTGCGGCTTGATCGGATTGTTGCGAAGAATAGAATTATTGATCTGAAGTCAAAGGACTTCGGCAACGCCATCGAGGAATTGCTTCGCTGTTGCCCACTCGAAGATGATGCTGATCGCAAGATTCGTGGTCTTAAAAACGTGCTTCGCAAGAGAGAAGATGCTATTTCCTCATACCTCGGCAACGGTATTGCTCTACCCCACGCACGAACAAAGCTAAAAAAAAATTACATTCTTGCAGTAGGTCGTTGTCCAGGTGGACTCATTCACAATGGTCAGCATAACCAAGAACTACGTCTTGTTTTTCTGCTACTTGTTTCTGAATCAGCCCCAGAATATCTAAATACATTAGCTACACTTGCCAGAATATTTCAGAATAAGCCAGTTATCGACAAGCTCGTCAGTGAGAAGACACTACCTAGCTTCCGTGACAGTGTTAAGAGAGTTTTAGCAGGAGAACCTGTTAAGTCCCGTTATCGAACAACACGTTTCAACAGCGTAATACTCGGCGAAGCCAAGAAAATTGCGAGTGGTACGGATTGCTCCTCTATACTCATTTTTGGTGACACCTTTTCGAGCCCAGTTCAGCCAGTTTTTTCTTTTAAGAATTACAATACCGTCATGGTGCTTCAGTCTGACTCTGAAGTTATTTACAAAAAGGATGAGGTTGATTCAATTATAACCCTCCGTTCCCGGTCTGAGTCACGTTTCTCCCAGTTGAGAAGTGCTATTCTAATAGGTTTGATTCGTGGGCTCTTCAACATTTCTGAGCGAGTCCTATGCATTGGGGGTATTCCTAGCAGCAATCAGTTCGATACCTTGGTCGTTGTTGATGTCGGGAACGAATTTACTCAACTTATCAATACTGAAGTTGAAATAATGCCTACTGACGTAAGCCCAGAAGTCCTAGAGAGGGTTTTGGGGATTGCCGTGGACCTCTCTGTTGAAGGTCGTGAAGGACGTCCAGTTGGTGCGCTTTTCGTTCTGGGAGACACGGACGTGGTTAAGAATTTTGTAAATCCCCTTATCCTTAATCCCTTTCATGGTTACAAAGATGAGGATCGAAATATACTCAATCCCTTCATGGATGAGACAGTAAAGGAATTGGCATCAATTGATGGAGCATTCATTATTCAAGGGAGTGGTGTTTTAGACTCAGCTGGTACCTTGGTTAACGTTCCGCACTACAAACATGATTTACCAGGAGGTTTTGGCTCTCGTCATGCAGCAGCGGCAGCTATTTCTACAGTATCTGATTGTCTTGCCATCACGGTTTCCTCCACTGCTGGACAGGTGGCTCTTTTCCGTGGTGGTGAAATGATTCCCCTCAATAAGAATTAACCTAAAGGAAAAGACCCCTTTTCTCAAACATTGTACTTGCCGTAACCCAGCATATGCATTTTATGTGGCTCCTCAATTTTTTTTGCAATGCCCAGAGACCATATCATTTTGGAATGTACTGAAGCCCGATCTGAGGGAAAGCCCGTTTCTCGCTACATGTCATGCCGGAACAAGAAGACTCAGCCTGACCGTGTTGAGAAGAAAAAGTACAACCCCAACCTAAGGCGTCATACCTTGCATCGTGAGATAAAGTAGTCTTTTCAACTACTTTAATTACTACTCCGAACTGGCAAGCTCTACTTCGCGCTTGCTCTTCCATTCATCCCTATGATTGCGGATCCAGTCTAATAAGGCACGTTCGAAACCTATATCGTAACCAGCTTTTTCAGACTCGATCCATTTATGCTTCATTATCTCGTCGCGTTCGGCAAGAAACTCCTTGTATAAGCTAGATTTACTAGCGATTGCTATTTCATCGCTGGCGTGTCTATCGTTATTCATAAGATGGTTCAGCGGTAGAAGCAAAGCGACAATTACGCTTATGATTCACATACTCTTAGCATGTGTCTTGCTATTTCTGTGAATGCCTGAGCAGATTTGCTTTCAGGCTGACCTAAGACTATGGGAATACCAAGGTCGCAACCTTGGCGGACTGCTCCATCAAGTGGAACTTGTCCAAAAAAATCTGTATCCAAAGCACTTGCAGTTTCTCTTCCTCCACCTTCGCCGAATAGAAGGTTACGCTCGCCCGTGGTGGGATCCTCGAGGTAACTCATATTTTCTGCAACTCCAAGCAAAGGTACATTGACCTTATCGAACATGCGTGCTCCTCGACGAGCAACGTTAACGGCAGCTTTTTGTGGAGTCGTTACAATTACAGCACCTGCCAGAGGCAACGTCTGAACCAAAGAAAGTTGGGCATCGCCCGTTCCTGGTGGTAGGTCAACTATTAAGGTGGAAACTGGACCCCATTTGACGTTTTCTGCAAACTGCTGAATGGTCTTCATGATCATGGGACCTCGCCAAACGACTGGTGCATCGTCATCAACAAGAAAGCCCATAGACATTACCTTTACTCCGTAGTTACAGAGTGGATGAATTGTATTTTCTTCTACTTCTGGTTGTCCAGAGATACCCATCATCAATGGAACAGAGGGACCATAGATGTCACAATCCATGATACCAACTGGTTTTCCATCAGGATTTTCCTCTTCATGAATGAGTTGTAGGGCACAAGCTAGATTGACCGAAAAAGTTGACTTTCCAACCCCGCCCTTGCCACTGGCTACAGCGATAATACGGTCGACTTCGCCTAGTTGGTTGGGGCGTTGTTCTGTTGGGCTTGCTGGTGTGCTTGAGGTCTTTGGTTTCGAAACAGCAATGCGTACATCCGAATTTTCGACACCCTCAGCATTTGCAAGAATTGATTCGATATCTTGCTTGAGAGTGTTTGGGATAGTAGGATCCGTAGTATTAATCTCAAGTTGTACAATTGCCTTGCCGTCATCGTAGTTTACGTCTCTGACAAGTCCAAAAGACACAATATCCCTGCTAAATCCTGGATATTTAACTGACTTTAGAAGTTCTCGAATTTTTTCGACATGGTACATGATAATATATACTTCGTGAGCAAGTTTCGGTAGACTGTAGATCAGCTTATGGCAAATCCGTGAATACCTCCGAGCTTCGAAATTTTTTCAGTTCAAAGAGGAGGTTCGCCAAAATCACTATTTTCAAAGTACCGGCATTCACCAATTACTCTGAGATACACTTCTCTGAGGTCGAATAAACGAGCGTAGATTTCTTCCCTGTATTTTGAGTCTGATTTTTCTACAAGAAGTTCGCTTAGGGTGGACATCGTAAGGTTGATCTCACTGAGTGAGCGCTTGAAGTGGCAAATAGCTAGACCATAGTCTGCCATGTCAATCGCTTGGATCCCCATCATCGCTTGATGTTCTGCCTCTTGCAGTACCGTTGCATATTTCCACGTTAACTTGCTGGTTGCCTGTTGTCCTAAACTGCTTTCTAGGTAGTTTTCAAATGTACTTCGCATCCAGACGAACAGCGCTTTTGTAACAATGTATACTGGATGGCGATGGAGGGTATACGGTTCACTGGGTTCAAAATCTTCCTCAGGTATTTCCTCAGAGGAAAAGTCAGCCAGGTCATCGTCAGTAGAACTATCCTTACTTGACCAATCGCTAACCTCCCAACCCATATGGCGCGCAATTTCATCCAGATGACCGGGTTCTCGTCCTGATTGTTCGTAGAGATTTAGAAAGTTGCTTACCTCACGAGAGCAATTGGCTAGATAACGATTCCAGTCTGACTCGCTCCAAGCCAGCTCCCCCTTGTCTTCCCAGTCTCCCTCGTTAGAATTATCTGGATTGAATGAGTTCATTAAATCAGTGATCCTTTAATCGATCATTATGGTGGACCTCTCCCTAGGCAATTCAATTTCCTTGTTTTTTTACAAAAACCAATTTTCACAAGGAACCTAATTACTTCTCGAATGGATATTCCTGCTATCGAACTGATCCATCTCACTAGAGACTTTTCAATCGGTCTCAGAAACTACAAGCTTCGTGCCTTGCAGCAGGTTGACCTAATAATACCGTCAGGCCAAATCTTTGGTCTTCTTGGTCCCAATGGCTCTGGTAAAAGTACAACTATCAAAATCATCCTAGGATTAATTCCTCCTTCTGATGGACAGTGTCAGGTTTTCGGCAAGCCTGCAGGTAGCTGTGAATCTCGTGCTCGTATAGGCTATCTACCTGAAAATCCAGTCTTTTACAGGTTCCTTTCCGGGCGAGAACTGGTACACTTTTTTGCCTCAATCAGTGGCATGTCAGGAGATACTTTAAACACTGCTACAGAATCGGCATTGGATACTGTTGGCATGACAGAGCATGCAGATCGGCATGTGCGCACTTATTCTAAAGGAATGCTTCAACGTATAGGACTTGCCCAAGCACTTGTCCATGACCCTGACATAATTGTTTTAGATGAGCCCATGTCAGGTTTAGATCCCGTAGGCACAAGCGAATTCATATGTATCCTCCATGATTTGTGTGCTCGCGGCAAAACTATTTTACTTGCTTCGCATTTGCTCGCTCGTGTTGAAGAAGTTTGCGACAACATTGCTATATTAAACAAGGGTCAACTCGTCCAAAGCGGTACGGTCGATTCCATTGTTGAGGACAATGGTATTTCCAACTTGCGGTTGCGCGGGCTTAATTCCCCAAAAGAAGTCGCCCTTCGCCAGTTTCTTAAAGATGCAGATTTAGAACTCCTGGAATGTAAAACTGGACGCCGATCACTAGATGACGTCTTCCTCGATGCACTGCACGAAAATAAGAAAGTCCCACCGTCATGAACCTTCGGCGTATTGTCCTCATGGGGCGCATGACTTTTGCTGAAGGAGTGCGCGCACGCTTCTTTGGTGTACTTTTGTTGATTTCATTG
>Ga0163109_10001704_pt1 | contig 17353 bp, 24 predicted proteins | sample CRUFie1St13metaG_FD_108704 | JGI IMG/M metagenome (GOLD analysis project Ga0163109, IMG submission 108704) | Marine microbial communities from the Costa Rica Dome - CRUD Field 142mm St13 metaG | ecosystem: Environmental > Aquatic > Marine > Oceanic > Photic zone | place: Costa Rica: the Eastern... | reverse complement strand
TCGGCACAGTCTCCAGATTAGAGAGCGATGTGGGTTCGACTCCCGCCAGGACTACCAACTTTTAGGTTGACAACTAAACAAAACACTGCTATAAATATAGAGTAATTGTTGACGTCATCGTATGTCGCAAGGGCAGGACCCGGGTTCGATACCCGGCGCCTCCACCATAAACACATCGCAGTTACCTGAGGCTTATAGGTACCGAGCGAGTAAGGCAGACACGGTGTGTTTATGATGGGGGCGAAATGGGATCGACTGACTTGTTAAGGGTGAAAGAGATTACCGGTTAGGAACGGCCGAGCATATGGTAGGGAGACTTACCGCTAACAGTCCAAAACTATAAATGCAAACGAAAACTTTGCACTTGCTGCCTAGTTAACTAGGTGACGGGGAGGGCACTGCCTGGCAACAGAAGTGTGCCATTCAATCAAAGCTCATCGAGCAGGAAGTAAATCATATGCGTTTTTTTATTTTAGTATCTGCCTTCGTCTTGATTTCTACATCAGCCTATGCAGATTTAGCAGTTGTAAAAGATCACTTTAAAACTGTTATTAACCAAACTCCTTACTATACCAAAGTGTGTAAAGATGTACCTGTGTCTGGAGATAAAACAGGAGATGCACTTACTGGTGCAATCATCGGCGGCATTATTGGAAATAATGTTACAAAAAATGTTGACAACGGAGGTGCAGTCGGAGCTCTGCTAGGAGGCATTATCGGACACAAGAACAGTAAGGCTACAGGCGGTGTTAAAAGAGAGTGTTATAATGAACAGCACTTTAAAGAGTCTGTAGATAGAGTATACGACTACTCTACAGTAACGTTTGTTCACGAAGGAAGGTCATACACGTTATCCTTTACTAAATAGTTCTGTTGCTTAAACTGCAAGATTACTAATTAACTTTAAAGGAAATGTTATGAAAGAAGGTATCAGAGTACCCAATGTGGTATTCAAAACTAGAGTTCGTGATGAATCTATCGAAGGCCCTAATCCTTACCGTTGGCAAGATGTAAACAGTGATGAATACTTTGCTGGTAAGCGTGTTGTTGTATTTTCTTTACCAGGTGCTTTTACGCCTACCTGTTCAACTTACCAATTGCCAGGATTTGAAGAAAACTATAACAAAATTAAAGGTATGGGTGTAGATGAAATTTACTGTATCTCTGTAAACGACTCATTTGTAATGAACAAATGGGCAAAAGATCAATGTGTTGAAAGAGTCAAAGTAATTCCTGATGGGAATGGAGAGTTTACTCGCAGAATGGGTATGCTAGTTGACAAAGCACATTTAGGATTCGGACCACGTAGTTGGAGATATGCTATGGTGGTAAATGATGGTGTAATTGAAAAATGGTGGGAAGAACCAGGAATCAATGACTACGGTCAGGATGACGATCCATATGGCGAGACTTCACCTGAAAACTGTATTGGTTATTTAGAACCAATGACAGAGAAGTTTACATTCTTAAAAGATATAAACAAAAGTAACGTTGTAGAATCAGCGTAGTTTAAATCTTTTAAAAAAATAAACCAAAAAGGCGGCATTGTCGCCTTTTTTTATCTGTTTATTATCTTATAAATTTTAATTAGGATATATAGTACGATAGGTGCAACCAAGCACCTTTTTTTACGTAAAAAGAATAGGAAGTAATAATATGAAACAAATCGTAAAACTTCTAGTAGTTTCACTAGTCGCGATGCTATTCTCAATAGCAGCCCTAGCGGAAGAAAAGACACTAGAACAACGGGTTTCTGACCTAGAAAATACTGTAGGTGGTTACAGTATTCCTGAAGGATTTTTCATTAACGGAAATATCGAAGGATACTATGACGACAGAACATATGATTCAGGTTGGGACTCTAGAGGAGAATTGCAGTTAGGTATAGAAACTGATCTGCAATCAGATGCACTAGGTATCAATTGGGTTGGAGGAACAATGAAAATTGATTCTCACTATTCGTTAGATACTTCACAAAATAATAAATTAGTAGAAAAGCAATTAGGATTCGGAAATGATTTCGCTAGATTATATATCGGTGAAACAGATGCACAACGAATGGGATTTGCTAAAACTCCTAAAATTAGTTCTCCATTAATTTATACAGAAAATAATTACAGAATTGATCACAACGAAAAAACTGTGCTTACATTTGGTGGCTGGCAATATGATAACGAATTTGATTTTGATTCATACAGATTGTCTAGAGAAACACCTTGGGGTGTAGCAATAGGTTATGATAACAACAATGACGTAACATATGCAACTGGTACAGTAAGTTTAATGGGTTATGCTGACTTGTCATATATGAGAATCTCAGCACCAAGCGCATCTAGCAATGATGATTGTTGCCAATACATTCCATTTAATGTTGGTGGATTAGGCAATAAGAAAGACCAAGAAGGTATTGCTATTGGCGGTTCATTACACAGATTCGGTATACCAATGCTTTGGGGTATTGAAAAATGGGATGATAAAAATGCAGGAAATTTTTTAACAGACCAAGCCAAAAAAGATCGTTGGGATTACGGTGTAATGTATAATGTTACAAAGTCAACTTATGTAACTGCACATAGAACTGAAAATGATGATTTAGGATATACAGGAAATTATTATGGAATTGTACACAATGTTGTGCAAAACTATGATCCAAGCAAAAGAGCTGACAAACAAGACGGCTTAGAAATTGGATTGTATTTCCACGATAAAGAACAAACTAGTGTGTTTACTGGTACAAAAACTGATTTCAAATCGGACATCTTAGCAAGTATTAGATACAAGTTCTAATAATAATATTAAAATATAGGGCCTAAATGGCCCTATTTTTTTGGTTAATTTATACTTGACAACTTGTCTGTAATATTGTATATTATTAAGTAAGATTAACTTAATGACAGGCAAAAATATGAAAAGGCTAGACAAACAAAAACTAAAGTACATTGCCATAGGTGCAACTGTATATGTTCTCACAGTAATCACTGCTTTTGGATTTGGATCATTCAACCCTAATCCGTGGAAACTTTCCGAAATAAAAAACAAAATTGAAAATGTATATGTAAGTCGTGCAATAGATTTAGGCTTACACGAACCTGATTTTGTTTTTAATGACGATGCTAGTTTTATGGTAGCAGTTCAAAAATGTGTGGACTTCTTGAATTTTACAACTAAACAACAAGATCGTATTCCTAGTGCAATACTGGTTGCAATGGCGGGTATTGAATCTGGATGGGGAAAGAGTAGATTTGCTGAAGAAGGTAATGCCCTATTTGGTGTAAGAACTTGGAACAAAGATGTCCCTCAGATAAAACCACTTGATTTACCTAATGCTAAGTTTGGTGTTAAAACATATCCAACTAAGTGTCAATCTGTCAAAGATGTTATTGATATTCTAAACAGGCATCCTGCATACAAGAAGTTCAGAGAAGATAGAAAAGAACAGAACGGTGAATGGAATTACGAAGTATTAGTTCAAGGACTTGCTCCCTGGAGCACTAATGAGAAGTATAGTGCTATTATCTTAGATACAATTAACTCTAGACAATTACCTTAAAAGGAGTTATACTATGGGTATGAAAAGCAAATACGGACCTAGATATTTTAAGCCTGACTTTATGGAAATGAAAGATCATTGGGCAGTTGGTACACAGTGGCCAGTAAAAGGTAGTCGCGGTGATGACTATACTGTTGAGTGGACTGACAAAGGTTTTACTTGTGATTGTATGGGAATGACTATGCACGGCAAATGTAAACACACAAGAGCTATTGCTGAACGTTGGCAACAAGCGAGTGATTATAACTTTTCTTTAGGAGCATAATATGACAATGCATTTAGAACGTGGCTTGACTACTTTGAATACTAAAAAGCCCAAGAAGAAGAAAAAGTTTACTATTAAACAAATGGAAAAGTTTACAAAAGGTATGCGTGAACATAATAAACGTATGCGTAAAATCCATTGTCATAATATGCAGATGACTTTAGAAGAATATATCGATTATTGTCACGGCAGATACAAAAGTAAAACTAAGCCTACTGCTACAAATTTCGAATGGAATGCTAGTGGCAATTACCGTAGAGAAGTTGAACACATTCCTAGCAGAGTAAGCGAAAATAGTTTTGCACCTTGCACTAAGAAAGAACCTATGCAATACACAGGCGAACGTAAACTTGTAGGCATTGCAACAATGCACAAGAGCAATATGGTTCCTGTATTTGCAGATGATGAAGATGATAAGACTGGACGTAAAGCAGCAACAGAGATTGCTACAATGAGACGTAACTAAACTACGCACTTATCCATTATGATTTCAATTTTAAATATTAGATGCACTACATTATGAAATATACAATCATTACAACTTTTTTAGTAGTCTTAACCGCGTCCATTGGATTTGCGGGTAATCTTAGATCTGAAACAATCAATCCGGATGTAACCAAGATTGAGGTTGGACAAGAATTGTACAACCAAATAACACATCCGGCCGAGTATTGTCTTGCTCAAAATATCTATTATGAATCGAGGACAGATAACATAGCAGGACAGGCTGCCGTAGCAGATGTAGTATTAAACCGTGTATTAGATGAACGCTGGCCGGATAATATATGCGATGTCATATACCAAGGACCAAAATACGAAAGTTGGAATACTAAAAAGGATCCGAACTTATCGGACGAAGAAAGAATATATTTTCCGGTAAGAAATCGATGCCAATTCTCTTGGTACTGTGATGGGAAACCAGATCAGCCTCGAAATGAAGATGCTTGGAGAAAAGCACAAGAACTTGCATATCAAATGATACATTTTAGAAAATTTAGAGGTATCAGCGAAGGAAGTACACACTATCACGCTACCTATGTAAATCCAAAATGGAATAGGAATATGCGTATGATTGGCAGGATTGGACTACACATATTTTATGTCCAAAGGTAACATTTTGGACATCAAAGACTTGACAACTAACAATAAAGACTTTAATATAAGAACTATAGAAACAAACTTAAGAAAGGTATGTTATGAAAAAGGCAATAACTAAGGCACTAACACTAGGCTTACTTTTAGGTACCCTAGGTGCTTGTACTACAATGACTACAGTGGCAGAGCGTGATACTTACGCACAGCCTTCGTGGTATGCAAAGTGTAAAGACGCTGGAACCGAAGGTTGGTTTTGGTGGAGTACAGAGTATGCTTATGCTTGTGGAGCAGGAGAAAGTATCTATGCTCAAGCAGCAGAAGAGCAAATGTACGCTATCGCAATGAATAACTTTGCTAAAAGAATAAACAGTAAAGTTAACAGCGATACAAAGATTAGTTTTGTAAACGATAAAAAGTCTACATCTACTAATATTTCGTATGTTGTTGATAATACTGTAATTAGAGAGCATTTAAACAAAGAGAGTGGACACTTTACAATGGGTGGAACACACTATACCTTTGTTAGACTTAAAATGCCTAAGGAAGTGTTTGACGCACTTATTAACGAAGCCAAGCAATCAAATCAAGGTCAGTAGTTATGAGGCTGACTTTGTTGCTTATACTAACTCTGACTGCAACGGCCTGTAGTACTACAAGTCCTAGAGTCGTTGCAGACAAACCACAATATTGTCACACTTCGCAAGACATTATTCTAAAAGACGGAGAGAACATTAGTTCTGCAACACACGTTCAATGCACAGACGACCAAATTAAAAAGTTGGCTGAAGCAAGAATAGGTCTTTCACCGTACTGTGGCGAGTTCACTTATTGGATGCAGATTGGAGGTCACGATGTTCAACGCAAAGGCATTTCTTGTCAAAAGCCAGATGGTAGTTGGGAAATCGTTAACACTTATAATAATTAGTGCTTTACTAGTTTTATACAGCACTTCTGCAAAAAGTAGCGATTTATGGAACCCGCAGTTTTTTTCTTATAAATCTAATAATGTTGTGCAAAAACTTGTTGACGTAAGTTTTGGTTGGTTTAAAAAACTTAATGATGAACAAAAGGCAGCACACGCACAAAGTATTACTCACGCTTTAGAATTTGCTGAGAATGGCAAAAAAGTTACTTGGTACAAAGACAATGCAAGTGGCTATGCTGTTCCTGTAATTACTTGGCCTGCAAATGGTGGCTATTGTAGGCGATTACATATTAGTGTAATTGCTTATAATGTCCATAAAGTAATGACAACTACTGCTTGTCATAATAGTAGTAGTAATTTATGGACCTGGTATAAGGATAAGTAAATATATGATTATGGGTATCTTAACATTTCTCACTGCACTTACTATTAGTGGAGTGGCGATTTACTACTCTGTAGCAGGACTTGCGGCTATATTTGCCGCAGCCGTTATACCTATTATAGTTATGGGTGTAAGTTTAGAAGTAGGAAAATTAGTTACAGCAGTTTGGCTCCATAGAAATTGGAATAGAGCTGTATGGTGGATGAGAACTTATCTCTCCATTGCAGTTGTTGTATTGATGTTTATTACTTCAATGGGTATTTTTGGATTTCTTTCAAAAGCACACATTGAACAAACAAGTATGTCTACTGAGCAAGTAGCACTTATTGATACATTAAACGACAAAGAAGCACGTTCACAAGCAAAAATAGAACGTTGGACAGGCGAAATGAATCGCCTAATGAAAGGCGAGGACGTTCGTGTTGATAATCTAATTGATCGCGAACAAAAAGAACTTGACAAAATAACTGCTTTAATTAAACAAGAAAAAGATGATATTAGAGTAGACTTTGACAAACAAATACAATTACAAAACGATAGAATTGAACAGGCAAGAATTAGAAAAGAACAGGACATTGCCGCAGCCAAAGATAGATTTGAAGGATCGTTTGGAGGTGGAGCAAAATATGATGAAGCAGTAGAAAAAGCAAAAGCAAATGAATTAAGTGTTGCTTCATCTGCACAAAGAGAAATACGTAATATAAATGCTAAATTGAATGATGCACTATCAGCAGTAGACACAAAATATGCACCTGATATTAAAGTTATTCAAGACAGAATACAGGATTTACGTAATCAAGCAAATGACAAGACTGAAGATATAGACGGACGCATTACCGAACTAGAAAAATTTATTGACAATGAGCAAGAGGTGATTGACGGTGTTCGTGAAGAAAAACTTGTCTATGAGAAAACATATAGAAAACTTGAAGCAGAAGTTGGCCCTATCAAGTATATTGCAGAATTCATTTATGGTGAAAATGCAGATCAAAATTTACTTGAAGCCGCAGTTCGTTGGGTAATAATAATTATTATATTTGTGTTCGACCCACTTGCTGTTCTATTATTAATTGCGAGTCAGTACACATTTAATTGGTACCGAGAGGACAAAGGCGGTAGATTGCCCCCAAAGCCCGATCCGGACCCAGAGCCGGAAGATCCTAATCTAGAGGACGAAGAACCTCCATACACTGACGAGGAGTGGAACGAAGCACACAGATTAAATGATGAGTTTGATCGTGCTAAAAAGATTGCACAAAACGTTCCGCCTACACTTTCAAAAAAAAAGGATGACCAGTATTTACTCTGGCCAGAAATAGATCCTGATAACGATAACGAAAAAAGTCTTTCTGAAATGCTTCAGGAAGGCTTTGAATATGAGAAGTCGTTAGAAGAAAATGAAGATCAATTAGAATTAGATTTTGATAAAGAAATAGAAGTTCCTGGAGATGATTTATCTAAATGGAATGACTGGGTAGAAGCAGCGAACAAGGCTGCTGAAGAAAATCCAGAAGATGACGAAGATTATGTAGAAGGACTAAGTGAACAAGAACAGGCTGCAATTACAAAATGGAAAGCAGAAGATGATCGCAATAGTGTAAAGTATCAACGTAAGTTACACGAACAAGGTAAGATACAGGAACTACCTTGGATGAAATACTTAAAACCACAGCCTGATTATGTAGACGACAAATTCCAAATTATGCCTGAACTAGAACAAGAGTTAAAAACAGGCAAACCCCAATACACAGAAATAGTTGAAGATCCAGCAAAACGTACTACACAAATTAACTGGATTGAAAAGGAAGGAAAAGAACAAGTCAAGAAAACTGTTGAAAAAGAAGACTCTGACTATATACAGAATGAAGAACAAAATGATGAATCTCTTTGGAACAGAGTGAAAGACGTTAAAAATGACTAGTTCTATATCTATTGTTACTCCTCCAGATGATGTTTATATTGACGCTATAAGAATACTAACATTTGATCTTAGTGTTCAACAATCTAAAATAGTTTCAGACGCAGTTACTAAAATTGATAAAACGAATTCTCCCATTGTGATTTATATGTTCAAAAACGGTGATGATATACAATGGCTACTTGACAAAAAACAAAAAAGTAGTATAATATTGTATAACGCTGAATCATTAGATCAAACAATGGTAGGATATTTGGCTGCCCAGAACAACAGTTACTACTTTGGTACACTGAAAAGTCTAGGCAAATATAAACAACAGGTTACAGACATTGATTCTTTAACCCAACTAATAGGAGAAAGTGACAGGTAATTATGCAAAAATGGAATAGAAACAGAGGCACTAATAATTGGAATAACAAAGGCGGTTATAATAACAATAGGCCAAAGAGACAATATGACACACCTAAGCCAGTAGGATTACAGGTGTACGTTAGAGAGGGCGAAGACATCAATAAGGCATTACGTAAACTTAAAAAGAAAATAGAACGTGATGGATTGATGCAAGAAATTAGAAATAGACAGTATTTTGTTAAACCAAGCGAAAAGAAAAGAAAAGCAAAACAAGCAGGCAAGATGCGTTGGTTGAAAAAACAAAGACAGTTGGAATTAGATAGATAATTTACTTGACAACAGTTTATTTGTTTGTTACAATTAAAGCATAAATTAGAAAGGCACTTTATGAACAGCGATGTAATGATCGATCTAGAAACTCTAGATGTTATCCCTTCAGCAACAGTACTAACAATAGGTGCTGTAAAGTTTGATCCGTTTGGCGATGATGTTAAAAACAAACAATCAGAATCATTTTATGTTAAAGTAGATATTGACAGTTGCGATAAGTTAGGACTTACAACAAGTTCTGCTACACTTGATTGGTGGTCGCAGCAAAGTCAAGCAGCCCAAGACGAAGCCTTTAGTACAGAAGGTAGAATCCCAATTCACGAAGCAATGAATAAATTGTATAAATTCTGTTGGGGCGCAAAAAGAATTTGGAGCCACGGTGCAGGCTTTGATGTTGTTATTTGTGAACACATCTTTGCAAGATTAGAAAAAGCCTGTCCTTGGAATTTTTGGCAGGTGCGTGATACAAGGACGCTATTTGATATTGGTATTAATCCAGAAAGACCGCCAGTATTAAAACACCACGCTCTTGAAGATGCTTGGAACCAAGCAGTAGGAGTACAAAATGTAATGCGTACTCTAAGAACTAGTACACGGCTTACTGGTGAACTAATACAGCCGTATCAATACTAACAACGAGGTACAAATGAGAATAGAACAAGATATTAAACTTGACTATAAAGACGTGCTCTTTAAGCCTAAGCGTTCTACGTTAACATCAAGACGTGATGTAGATCTAACTAGAGAATTTAGATTTTACAATAGTGGCAAGGAATGGAAAGGCGTTCCTATAATGGCTGCTAATATGGATGGCGTAGGAACATTTGCTATGGCAAAGGTACTACAAGAAAAGAAAATGATTACTGTGATGCGAAAGCATTACTCAGTAGATGATTGGAAAAACGCAATTGGCGATGGTGTAAAAATGAAATACCTTGCTGTTTGCACAGGCACAGGAGTTATTTGGGATCCTGATGCAAAAGATTATAACACAATGAAAACTGTGTTAGAAATGTATCCAGACATTCCTTTTATTTGTGTAGATGTCGCAAATGGGTATTTTGAAAATTATGCAGACTTTATTGCAAGGTTGCGTGATCAATATCCAGACAAAACTATTATTGCTGGTAATGTAATCACAGGTGAAATGACAGAAGAACTTATTCTAAAAGGTGCTGATGTTGTTAAGTGTGGTATTGGACCAGGAAGTGTTTGTACTACAAGACTAATGACAGGTGTAGGAGTTCCGCAATTATCAGGAATTATTGAATGTGCAGATGCTGCTAATGGTGTAGGTGGACACGTTATCGCTGACGGTGGATGTGTATACCCAGGTGATGTAGCAAAAGCGTTTGGTGCTGGTGCACACTTTGTAATGCTAGGTGGTATGTTAGCAGGACACGACGAATCCGAAGGAGAAGTTGTAGAAGGAACTGTGCAGTTTTATGGTATGAGTTCAAATGCTGCAATGGCCAAACACGGAAGTCGAAAAGATGGTTACAGAGGCGCCGAAGGTAAAGTTGTAAAGATTCCATATAAAGGTGCAGTAGAACATACATTGACCGAGATATTAGGTGGTGTAAGAAGTGCTGCTACCTATATTGGTGCAAAACGTATTAAGGATATGCCAAAATGTACAACCTTTGTAAGATGTACACAAAACGTAAATCCTGTGTTTAATCAATATAATGTTTAATTTGGATAATAAATTTTGATTTTGCTCTTGAAATTATCTAAATCATACTTATATAATATATGTATGATAAATACAATTGAGTGTAATGCTTGATAGGTTACATTCAATAACTTGCTTAATAAAGGAGGAAATACTATGACAAGCAAATCTCTATCTATCTTAAATCAACTTAGACCAGTGACAATTGGGTTCGATCCGATGTTTGATCGTTTCGAAGCAATGCTAAATGATGAATTCTTTATGAATGGATCAAGCGGCAATTACCCACCATACAATATTCATAAGACAGGTGAATATACTTATGATATTGAAGTTGCATTGGCAGGCTTTAATAAAAAGGATATTGACGTAGAAGTTAAAGATGGTGTAATTACTATCAAGTCAATCCACGAAACTAAAGCAGAAGATACAGACGACGGTGTTCTTTACAGAGGTATCAGCAAAAGACACTTCACAAAATCATTTACAATTGCAGATGATGTAGAAGTACAAGGTGCTGAACTTAAAGACGGTTTACTTAAAATTGCTTTGGAAAGAATTATTCCAGAAAGTAAGAAACCAAGAACAATCGAAGTTAAGTAAATACATAAGTTAGATAGTGGGGAGCATTTCCCCACTATCATTTTTAGGTGCATTAAATGACGTCAAAAACAGATGTAGTTATTGAAGAAAAAATCAAGGTAGATGCAGTCTACCCTAAAATGTACCACGTGATATTTCTTAATGATGATGTGACACCTATGGAACTAGTAACAGATATTCTAGTTGCTATTTTCAAACACAATCCAGAATCTGCTAAAGAAGTAACATTAGAAATACACAACAAAGGTAGAGGTATAGCAGGAACTTACAGTTATGAAGTTGCAGAACAACTTTCAATAGAAGCAACACGAATCGCAAGAAATAATGGCTCGCCTCTAAGAATTCAAATAGACGAAGCAGATTAGAGGAATAGATGAATCTTAAAGAATTGACAATGGAAAATCACAAAAATGCTGAACGCCAGCAGTTTGTGAAAGTAATGTTTAGCGGAAAAATGGATCCTAAATTATATGCCAGATACCTATATAATCAATTTCCGTGTTATGAAATATTAGAACTTTTTGCAGACAGACATCAACTATTAGAAGATGTGCAAGAAATAAAAAGACGAAATGCTATACTCAGCGACTTTGTAGATTTATGGGGACAAGATGCTCCACCTAAAGTTTGCGACAGCACACAAAGATATCTTTTACACCTAAAAGAAATATCAGATGATCCTAACAAGATTATGGCTCACGTATATGTAAGACATATGGGTGATCTAAGTGGCGGACAAATGTTAAAGAAACGTGTTCCAGGACCTGGTAGATACTATCAATTTGAAGGAGACATCCCTGCACTTAAAGACAAAATTAGAGCAAAATTAGATGATAGTATGGCAGATGAAGCAAAGATCTGTTTTGATTATGCTACTGAACTATTTCAAGAAATGATGGAATTTGTTGATGGATAGCATCATTTGGGACAGACTTATTCGCTGTAAAGACGAAATTATAGAAATATTTGAAGATAACGGTACTGAGATCGAAGAGCCTGGTATGGCTCATTTTAACCAACCCGACGGAAGTTGGATCAATAGAGTCTGGGCTAATGATCATATAAGAAGAGCCCATATAGACGTTGTTGATGCACGTGACACTAAAGGACTATGGATGATGCACGTATGCTGCTTTCCTGTTTTAATAAATGACGGTCCTATATACGGCTTTGATGTTATATCAGGTAAAAAGAAAATGACTGGAGCATTTCACGATTTTAGTAGAAGTAGCGGAGGAGAAAATCATCCTATGGTGCAAGGTTATAAAGAAGCAGTTGCAGACTTTATTCCCAGTAAACAAAGAGAACTTCCTGAATGGGCTAAGAACATTTTCACAGATAAAATGCTTGCCGCAGGCAATGTAAGTACAGAAGAAGAAGCAACAGCAATTGTTGATCTTGCTATTGCAAACTTACGTGCCTATTTTGCTGAAATACCTGAATTTACAGGAAAAGGTGATCCTGAAAAGACTGCTGAAGCACAAAATTATTACTGCCATAATCAGCAACAAAATCCACACACTCCACGTGTAATGAAATCTTTAGGACTAAATGAAGCAGATGTTGACAAATTCTGCACTGATATGCTATTTCCAAAACTAGTATAAATACTAGTGTTATGAGAGCATTTGAATTCTTAGTAGAAGACGAAAAACAAAAATCTATTGTAATTAGACAACTTCAAAAGATGGATGCTGAAGCACCATTGTTTGGAGAAATCTACAAAGATCTTATCAATAAACCATTAGGCGGACGAATTGAAAAGTTTATCCAGGCTAGAGGAGATCAAGATGCAATTGATGCTGTTACATATCTGCTGAAAACTATTCCTAAACTAGGACCAGCATCAGAAGTAAAAGAGTTTATGCAGAAGTTTTCTAATCCTGAGTTTGATCCAATCAACATCAAATCCTTAACAACTCCTATGAGTTCTCCGGCTCCTTTGGTAGAAATAGTAAATGACCCATTTGTTAAAAAACTATTTGATAAACTCCATTTAGATTTTAAAGGTAAAGGAGATGCAGGACCAGGAGAGGCTGCTCTGGCTGTGCTAAGTCCTAATATAACATATGCTTCGCCAGGAGATATTACAGTAGGTAGTAATAAAGTAGAAGTAAAAGCCTCAACTACTTCAGGCGGCAAATCAGGACGTATTTGGGATCACCCTGTACATATACAGCCTATGGAACAGATCTTAGATCCTTTAGGCATTACCAGTGTTACCGTGATGTCGGCAAGTAAAGAACCACCTGAGAACTTCCCTAAAGAAGAATTTATGGAAGCAGCGTGTAATGCTTGGTTTAGAGAATCTCGTCCTGAGATTAGTAAAGCATTTGGTACTGATGGATTTAAAGATATTTGGCAGGCAGCAGTGTTCGACAAGTATAAAGAACTATCTGGTTGGCAAGGATTACTAGCAGTTGGACTAACATCTTATATGTACATCGAATCAGGTAAAGATTTTGCACAAAATATGCCTAAAGCAAACCAAGGTACCTTGTATCGAAAAGGTAACAAACAGCCACGTGATATGGCTCCTCAAATACTAATCAAATAAAAGACGTTAATTAGACTTAACTACGTACTTAATTTTATTATCTGTTAATAAAATGGATTAATTACGGTAAATAGTTATGTAGGATTAATTTCCGGGAGCGAATCATATGAAGCACAATATCCTTGCCCTAATTGCGGCAATATTACTAACACAGAGTAGTTTTGCATCTGAACTCGTATTCGAGTTTAACAATCCTTCTTTCTCTGGCCAAGGATATTCTAATCACGTTTTAGCAATTGAACAATTACAGTTTCAGAGAAAGAAAGAGGCCGAAGAAAAGGCAGAAGCAGAAAGGCGTGCAGCAGAAAGGGAAGCAGAAAGTACTACTTTAGCAAAGTTCCTAAGCAACGTAGAGTCAAGAATTTACGCACAACTGTCAAAACAGTTGGTGGACAATATGTTTACCGATGATGGAGCATTATCCGGAACAGCAGAGATTGAGGGCGCAAGTATCTATTGGATAAAAGACACAACAGCAGATACAATTACAGTTCAAATTACTGAGGAGGATGGCACATTCACGGAGATAGTAGTTCCACTGAGTGGCTTTGGCTTTTAATGACAGTACGGTTTAAGATAACAAGTTTAATATTATTTGCACTGTTTTTAAATGGTTGTGCAGTTACTAGCCAACAGGCTAAATGGTCTGAACCTGAAATAGCCAGATCTCCTATACAGAATACTTTAGATACTGTACCAAAATTAGATGGACCTAAGATTACTATTGCTGTGTATAGTTTCTTAGACAAGACAGGTCAACGTAAACCTAACGACAAGTTTTCACAACTTAGTTCGGCAATTACGCAAGGCTCAGAAGTCTGGGTTATCCAAGCACTTAAAACTGTAGGAGACCGAACTTGGTTTACAGTTGTAGAAAGAAGTGGATTGGACAACCTAGTAAAAGAAAGGCAACTTATAAGATCAACAAGGGAAGTATATGAAGGCAAAGAGGCATTAAAATTAAAACCAATGTTGTTTGCTGGTTTACTGATAGAAGGTGGTGTAGTAGGTTATGAAAGCAATATCGAAAGTGGGGGCGTAGGCGCTCGTTATTTCGGTATTGGTGCAAATACTACATACCGTGTAGACCAGGTGACAGTTGCTATGCGAATCGTAAGTGTACAGACTGGTGAAGTCTTACTCACTACTGCTACTGAAAAACGAATCGCTAGTCATAAGTCTGGAGCAGACGTATTTAGGTTCTTAGACCTAGGAACAAGAGCTATTGAATTAGAAACTGGTTCCGCAGTCAACGAGCCTGTCAACTACGCAGTAAGAAGTGCAATTGAAGCAGCCGTAGTTGATTTAATAATGCAGGGAGAAAAGCAATCGCTTTGGAAATTTAAGTCCTCACCGGTAACTTATAAACACCACGGGATAGAAACAGGTGATATAGTAGTGCCGGTAGAGTCTGAAGCGAAAAATAATAATAAGAAGAAAGACGGGAGCGAAAGCGATGAAAACTAAAGTGATAGTTTTGTGTGTTTTTGGTTGGCTTCTACTTCTTCCTACTGCGTATGCGAATGATATTTACATACAACAGTCAGGAGATGATTTAGATCTAGACATCACACAAGACGGACAGAACAACGTTGCTGGTACTTCTACTACTGCGATAGCACTAACTGGTGATACTATGACATTTAACATAGATCAAGTTGGTGATTCTAACGTTGTCTCCGCTGTTATCAACGGTTCTACCTATACTGGTAATATCGACCTTACAGGTGATAGTAACACAGTAGATTTAACTTGTGATAGCAATGGAAGCAATTGTGAAACAGTTAGTATGAGTATTGACGTAACTGGTGATAGTGCAGATGTTACTGTGTCTATAGGTAGTAGTGGTGATTCACAAAACTACGTAGGTACATTAGATGTTACATCTAGTAATACTGAAACTATTACACTTACTGTCAATGCAGCAAACGCTGATTCAGACATTGATATATCTAATTCTGCTTTGGGTAGTTCTACAGGTAATACTGCAAACTATACTCAATCAGGAGACGGAGATACTAATGGGCATAGTCTAACTCATAGTCATACAGGTGAGGGTGGTTTAATTGATATCACTCAAAGCGGTATATATGACAACATAGTTAACTTAACTACAAGTGGTGACAATGCTGATATCGACATAACACAGAGCGACTAATATGCGCTGGGTTGCTGTTTTAATATTGTTTATGCTTGTTAAGCCGGCATATGCCTTGACCAGTATTGGTGAGGTTACCGAACAAATTGGTGACGCATCAATTACGACTCAGGATGGCGATACAAAAGCATCTGCACAAGGTGAAGATGTAAAAAGTATGGACACAATTAGGACAGCCGTTGGACGCACTGCTATCGAGTTTGTAGACAACACAAGAGTGGATGTAACTGAAAACTCTAAACTAGTCATTGATGAGTTTATTTACGATCCTAATACTTCGACCGGTAAACTTGCCCTTAAGGCAAGTTTTGGCACGGTAAGATATGCTAGTGGACAGATTGCTAAGAACAGTCGACAGAATGTACAAATTAGAACTCCTACTGCCGTTATTGGTGTTAGGGGTACTGATTTTAGTATGACTGTTGATGAAACTGGCAACTCAACTATTATACTCTTACCAAGTTGCACAGGTATTGGAAGCACGAGAATTTGTGTTGTTGGAGAAATTGAAGTTTCCTCAGACATCGGTACAGTCATACTCAACCAAGCATTTCAGGCGACTGTTGTTGAGACAGCAAAAAGTCAACCATTTGAACCATTGAAGTTAGATATAGATGAATCCTTGATAGGTAATCTGCTGATAGTAAGAAAGCCTTTAGAAATCGAAGAGGAGGAAGAAAGACTAAGAGCCAAAAAACTAGCAGACTTTCTTGGCTTCGACTTTCTCGAGTTTGAAGAACTAGACAGAGATTACCTCACTGTAGAAGACAGTGAATGGCAAACGGATCTTGATTTTGATCCTCTAGCTCAAGATTATCTAAAAAATGTCCTGGATATGATCAATGAAGCACTAACAAGACTGATGGCAAGTGCTTTATCATCATCAGTAAAAGGCACACAACTAGGCATAGATCCGGAAACACAAATAGGATTATTTGATCAAGAACCTGATTGGGTAATAAGAAGAGAAGACGGATTAGGCAATTTTTTTGAACTAAGGCTTAATAAATCATATGGATACAATATTAATATGCAGCAAGGAGATTTCGAATATCGAGATTATCAACTTGGAGATGGGCAAAATGAAATTGATATTGTTCAAACACAATAATGTTTGAGAGATTTGTAACACGCCTGGCTCTTATATTGTTTGGCATAATTATTTTTATGGCATTCAGCAGCACTGCCCGAGCCAATGACGTACTCATTTACTATAGCACAGGCGGTACAAACACCAGTTCACAATACAATCATTTAAAAAGTCAACTTGAAGATTTAGGTTTTACTGTAACAGGAAGTACAAGTGGCACAGTAAGTTCAAGTGATCTATCAGGCAAAGAACTTGTAATAGATATAAACGGAACTTCAAACTGTGGTAGTACCTGTAAAACAAACTATGAAAGTTTTATAGGCAACGGAGGACACGTAGTTATTCTTGCACCAAACGGAGCAACTAATAGAATAGGTAACATTGAATCGTTGGTTGAAAGTAAATTAAGTGTAGGAAGTATGTACATATCAGGTTCGACGAATGGCGGTTTTGC